>ENA-OSEO01000122-OSEO01000122.1-sediment-metagenome-genome-assembly--contig:-NODE-122-length-209214-cov-5.778896_pt1 | contig 209214 bp, 175 predicted proteins | sample MGYA00237883_ERZ534232 | MGnify/ENA metagenome assembly ERZ534232
TGGTTTGATATATAGAATAGGCAATACCAATTATGAGAAAAACTATCATAATTTCTGGCATTGACGTTATCACCTGAACCAATGGATCAATTTGAAATTCAATTGGTCCTTTTCTTCCACCTTGTGAAATGATAAATTCAAAATACATCTGAATTCCCCGAATAGGGTTGTTTTGAACATATAAATATGGCCATGAACCAATATATGTGAAAAGCGCTATTACCAACATCATTGAATGTTGTAAAATATCCTTCGATAATTGAAGAACCTTATCTTTATAATCACCTGCCTTAAAATTGACTTCCCACAGACCCAGAATCAGAATAATCGGAATAAATACAGCATTAGCTTTTATTGCTATTGTCGCCCCACCTAGTAATCCAATGTAAACTACATTGATCCACCTTTTATTTCTCAACCATCTATCATATGCAAAAATAGTCAACGAGAAAAAGATAAGCAAAGGAATATCTTTAGGATTAAAATGAACATCACCCCAAAATCGTGGGTAAAAGGCCAGAAAAAAAATTGAGAAAATTGAAATTTGCCAGCAGAAGTATTTTCTAATCACCAAGAAAAATATAATAAAAAACACGACCGCCATAAAAATCTTTGCAAAATGGAAGGCATCAACAGGATCCATTATTTGAATTATCTCAGCTAGAAAAATCATAAAACTTGCTGAAATGGTATCTGCAAAAGGTGGAAATTCGTGTGGAAGTTCTCGAAAAGGAGAAGAATAAAGGTTAAAAATTTTTGTGTCTTGAAATAAGTTGACCTTAAAGTCTATATATTTTTCCTGGAAGTTTAAAAAATAATAAACATATCTTTCCCCAAAAAATAAATTTCCTAGACCTTCATCCCAAGATAGTCCATAATTTTTCAAAGTAAGAGTTGTGCTGAGAAAAAAAGCTAGGATAATTACTGCCAACATGACATATTCAATTTTTATTTTTTTAGAAAGTTTTAATATTGATGAATACATTGATTACTCCCTGACTTATGAATTATTATACATGGACACAAACAGAATTCTTAGAGTCGGCTCCCCATAAATTTCTTGATCTCCAATTCTGCATAATAATTTTGTAATATCATTTCTTCAAAATCGTCCTCTAACTATTATCGCTGTATAATTTAAAAATTATAATTTACGGTCGTTCAACTGTAAGGATACAAGAACAAACAAATAATCCTGATATTTTTGAAAGAATTAATAATGATTATTACATTTGTGATTTGGTGTATTGTATTTTTACTTTGTTTTTCTTATGGCTACTTTATCCTGTATTTGTTTATCATCCCAAAAGAAAATCAACATGAAATTAATAGCCCCTCTGAAACAATTATTTATTTCCTAACCGGGTTTGTCTTTTGTTATTTTATTGCAAGTATATTTAGTTTATTTTTACCGATTGGCTGGATTGTATTCATTATAATTTTTGTACCAGCTTTATTAATTGTAATAAAAAATTCATTAATAAAGTATCTGCTAACCACATTCAAATTAATCACAAGTTTAATAAACCCTTACGTCTTCTTCTCAGCATCAATCGCTTTATTATTATTTTCCCTATGGTTGACCTCAGGGCCTATAAATAACTCTGATTCGTACATATACCACGCCCAATCTATCCGTTGGATTGAAAGTTATCCTGTCGTCAAAGGTTTAGGAAATTTCTTTAATCGCCTTGCCTATAATTCTGGATGGTTCGTTCAAAATGCACTTTTTAGTTTCTCCTTTCTCGGAGGAAGATCATTTCATGTTCTGAATGGTCTTTTGGTTTTTTCGGTCTCTATATTTTTCATTCTTGAATTTCTTCAAGCTTCCAATAAAAATCAAATCGAATTGCCCCAAATTTGGGGAATGCTGATTATTCCACTAGGCATCATTAGTATTGGAACGCAAGCCTCTGCTCCATCCACAGATATGCCTGTAGCTTACTTAATCTGGATGGCAGGCTATTTAACCATGCGTCAGAACCAGCAGAATAATCTTTTCTCAACGCTTTTTATCATAACTGGATTGATTGCTTTTGCCTTCACAATAAAGATATCCATTGCTCCGATTTTCTTAATTCCTCTATTACTGATTGTTTTTAACAAAAAAACCATCAAGTTAAATAACTTGGTTAAGTTATTCATTTGGGGTAGCCTGATTCTAGCACCTTGGATGATTAGAAATGTGATTATTTCTGGATATGCCATTTACCCTTCCGCAGCTACAGCAGTACCTGTTGATTGGAGAATGCCTGAAAGTCTTGTAATTGATGATGAATTTGGAATAAGAGCATGGGGATTTTATGAAAGAGGGTCAGCAGATGAAGTGATGGAAAAACCGTTTTTTGAACGTATCAAATTTTGGTTTTTCAACCTCACCTTGAATCAGAAAATGTTGGTTGTTACATCATTTTTTTCTCCAATTATTCTAATGTTTATATTTTTGGTTTCTTTCTTTAAGAATAAATTGAATTTTTCAAAAGGAATTTTAATAACAATTGTTGGTTTTTTTGTGGGTTTCATTTTCTGGATTTTCGTATCACCCAACATGCGTTTTGGTTACGTTTATCTTTTATTTTTATTTGGAATTTGTTTGGCAACAGGATTAAATTGGGTCATTTCTTTATTTAATTTTTCAAATAAGATTCAGAGAACCGGCGGTGTGTTTGGACTAGCTCTTGTTCTTATATTTTTATTTTCTCACTCTTTTAATTCAAAAGATTTTAATACAAGGTATTTCTTACCTCAAGATTACGACCGGCTTCCTACTTCACCGTGTACCATCGATGGGGGAAAGGTAACGATTTTATGCGCCGATCTATATGGGGAATGTGGGTACTATCCATTTCCATGTCATGCTTGGGGAAATGACACTGTACGCATGTATGGAGAAGAAATAACGGATGGATTCTACGATGGATACGGTCTTCAAATCAAATGAATTTGGTTATTCGTTTTGTGGAACCTTCCCTTGTTTTCCCCTTTGTCAGTCTCAGGATATTGCAACAAGCTTCGTCTTCCTCTGTTTTTTCATATACCACTCGTTCAGGTATAGAGCTGCTACAGCAATTCCTCCACCAATCAACAGATTTAACCAGTTAGCCTGTTCACCAAAGAAAATGATGGAGACGATCACTGCCAACGGGATCTTCAGATCATTAAAAATTGCCAGAGTTCCTGCATTGACCTTACGAGCACCCACATTCCACAGGAAGAAGCTCAAGCCCGAAGCAATGGCACCCAGGTACAAAAGAACGATGATTTGCTGATTGCTGATCGTAAAGGATTCCCAGGGGGTAAAGACAGCCGCAGAGACACCGGCTGTCAAAAAGCCACCCAGATACAGCAACCCAAATATCTTTAAATTATCATACTTCCCAGCCGGCAAGGTTTTCATCACTTCTCGATAGTAGACCTGACCAAACGCAAAACCCAGGTTGGAGATCTGCACCATCAGAAATCCGGTTAGTATGTCCGATTGGATCATCCCACCCCGGCGTACGATCGCTGTACCGATCACGGTAAGAACCGTTGCCAGCAGGCTGATCCAATGCATCCGTCTGCGGAAGGCATCATTGATCAGGGTAACATAAATGGGTGTGAAAATAGTGAAAAGCGCCACCTCATATGCCTTCAGATATTGGAAGGAATAATTGTAGGCAATATACATCACACCGTACTGGATGGCCCCAACCAGGATCAAAGAACCAATTTGCCGCCGGGATAAGCCTTTGATACGAATGAAAGGTAAGAACACCAGCAAAGCCACCAGAACTCTGGTTGCAGCGATAAAATTAGCATCCAATCCCGCCAGTGCATTTTTGATCAAACCAAAAGAAAAAGCCCAGATGATGGAGACAACCAATAAATAAACCATTATTCACCTTTTTAATCAGTAATGATTTCCATTATAAATGGGATTGACTCCATTAGAGGATTCAGGGAGGATTTTCAAGACAAATCGTGACAATCAACCTGCTAGAAAAAGATCCTCTGCCCGGCGAGAATGCTTTGCAAATTCATCTGACAGGCCAATGAGATTTCTGTGTGCGGAGAAAAACCACATTTTGAGCAATCAATATCCGCACGGTTCTTCAAGTAGCACCCTTGGGTAATTGTTCCATCCGGGTTGGCGTTATCAATCAAGCGATCATCGCACCGCCAGGTGTTCCGTTTTAAAGCCTGCAATGCTGTAATGGAATTAAGTACTGGATATCCCGCACGTTTTAACTGAATAATCTCCTCCAGCAACTTCTCCCGTCTATCAAAATCCAGAAACAACTCATCTTTGTGGTTATAAGGATAATAGAATTGCACTGTTATACCCCGAACTTTATTTTTCAAAAACCGAATCAATTCTGGTATCTCGGCTGCATTGACCGCATTAATCGTAATATGGGCAAACAAACGTGGGTGCTGACTTTTCTGGATATTCTCCATGATTCGGGAGAAGATAGGTGCACCTCGCAAGGCATTATGGGTAGCTTCCAACCCGTCAATACTGACCCATAAGGTATTCACAGCAACATCCAGGGGCAGGGTGCCATTGGTCGTGATGCCCACGCTGAAGAATTTTTTTCTGGCAGCAGCCACCACATCATGAATGGAATACACCCCATCCTTCCACAGCATTGGCTCTCCACCTTCCAAAACCACCAATCGGTTCCCGCGCTGATAGAGACGCTCCAGGATATTCAATACCTGCTCATAACGCAACTCCTCCGCCTGCATGGAATAAAATGGGCATTGCTGGCAGGTCAGGTTACAGCGATAGGTTAACTTGAAGCTCGCCAACAAAGGTTTATCCCTGTTAAGGACATAATGATAGAAAAGATAGGGGTAGTGGTATATGGAATTGTACCAGCTCATAGAGTCACCTGATTAGATTGTACTGCAATTGTCTGAACTATGATTTATATGATTCGATGATGGACTATGATGAGAAAATCATAGTCCATCATAGTCAATCCCCCGTAATCATAGTTCAGATATTATCATAGTCCACCATAATAATCCCCCATAATCATAGTTCAGATCTTTTCCTATCATAGTCATTCCCATTGTCTGAACTATGATGTCAATGATTTGATGATGGAATGATTTTCTCATCATAATCCTTCACGATCATTCCCTGTAATCATAGTTCAGATATTATCATAGTCCATCATAGTCATCCCCCGTAATCATAGTTCAATATTTTTCTCATTCCTTTTTGTGTCTTCATTTTGAGTGGAATTTCAAATCTTGAATGCACTTATTATTTTCCAATTTTATTAAATAGCCACTTTTTTCGCTCATTTGCCTTGTCAAGTCCAACATCTAGCATATGAAATGCGCCCCAATTTTCTATAGCAAATGATGCAGAAATGGTTGCACGAATTCCTGCTTCAAGAACATCACCTGTTTCTGCAATGCCTTCTAAAAATCCCCCCGAAAATGAATCTCCTGCTCCTGTTGTATCAACACATTGTGCAGGAAAAATAGGAATATGATAAGTCTTACCATTTTTTGAATCATAAACGACTGACCCCCGGCTGTCCATTTTAATTGCAATCCAGTGCACTCCAAAACCCGAAATCATTTTAATTGCATCAGTGATGGATAATCCTGGGAACAGCGTTTCGATCTCAACAATACTAGGTGAAAATATATCAATACCTGTTAATGCAGATCCATTTCGATAATATTCTAAAGGAATAAATGGTTCTGTAAGAATATCTAATGAGATTAATGCATTTTGTTGTTTATTCCGAATTAGGTCCCTTGCTTTTATTTGCCCCTGGGGTGTGGCCGGGGAAAGATGAAATCCTCTTGCCGGAAAATAATGATCCGGAGGAGGATCGCGTAATTCATCTAATTCGAAAAAAGTTGAAGATTGAAGCTTGGGGAATTGTTGCTTTTTATTATTTTCTTCATGCAACAGCCATAACCTTAAACTCCAACCATCTATCTTTTTAATCCCTTCTGTAGAAATATTGTGTGCGTTTAGAATTTTGATGTGTTCTTCTTGATAATCATGGCCAACAACTGAATTTATTCCTACCGAATGGTCCCACAAGCGAATCCCAATTGCAGAATAGACGCTCCCTCCGCCAGTTTGAGCTCTCTTAATTTCATTCGTCTCTAAAACTGTATCATCGACAGTAATTTCACCGATAGTGACATAGTCTAATGCCATTAAATTTTTCCTAAATCTTTCCATATTTTTGTTTCGGTTAACAAAACGAAACAAACAATTGATTTTGCTAAATTTACAAGATCCAAAATATTTGCAGATTCAAAGCCTTTTTGAAAATGACGATTCTTTCCTAGAAAACCTAAAAGAGCAATGTTTGGTAAGCGATACATTGCATTAATATCTTCTGTCCTGCTAATATAACCTCCTAGATTTTCTTTCATTTTCACATCTTTAGACTCTAACTCCCTTGACATCCTTAACATTAATTCATAAAGGTGTGGAGGAATCACTGCTCCCATACCCTTTGCGGACTTTTCTGCAAAACTAGCCCCGTCACCTGGTTTCATATTATATGGTGCGCCACCGCCATACATATCCGCTGCTTCATGGATATCGCTTGCGATTACTAATTCCGGCTGATCAAAATATCGAAATAGCCGGGAACCGCCAAGACCAATTGTTTGATTACCTGTTCCCGCTACACCTTCTTCTTCATCTGTAAGTCCAACTAAAATCTCAATGTCATAATTTGCTAAAAATTTTGCTGCAAGAACTATTGCTGCCACACCTGCTGCATCATCGAGACTACCAACAACTTCATTGTTCGATTTGTTCCAATCTAAATGACTCTCAAAACAAACCCGCATTCCTGTATGCAATTGTTTATTTTCACCTGGTTCATATAATACTTCTTTTGCATCTGTTGTTAAAATTTTTCCATGATCCACAACTTCGTAAATGTTTTTGTCAAAATTATAGGCAACAACAACACCTGCCCGTTCGCCAGGCTCCATCAAATGATAACAAATAGGCATCAATTGAAATTTTCCGTCAATGTAATCTTCTATGAGATAAGAAATCTGATCCAGATGTGCTAAAAGCCAAACCTGTTTTTTGGTTTCATTTTTTCCAATCAAAATCACTGAATTACCAGTATTTTGAAAATTTCGAATCATTTTAAAATTCTCTTTATCTGCTGTTCCATCTATATTTAACAGATTTTCGATTTCTAATGCACGTGTCCAAGTAGCAGTTTGATAAGGCGAACATGAATCCGCAATAGGTTTCAAATATCTAAATACTTCGTCAGCTGTAATTGATTCGTGAAGTTTTAGAAAAAGATCTTTGTCAATTGACAGTAATGCGTCCAGAATCGGATTTTCCATTTTTTACCTTCCAATAAATAAATTTATTGCTTACGCCCACGTGCTTTAATCGCAACAGCAGCAATAATTAAAATACCTTTCGCCAACTTCTGGACAAAAGGATTTACTCCTGTTAGATTTAAAATATTTGATAAACTACCTATAATTGCTGCACCTAAAAACGTTCCGAATATTCCACCTTCTCCACCAAGCATGTCAGCCCCGCCAACCACCACAGCGGCAATAGCGTCTAATTCATATCCCTCGCCAGCAATTGGGGTGGCAACTGCAAGTTGAGAAGCATAAATAATACCTGCGATACCAGCAGATAACCCACAAATTGCGTAAACGATTGTTTTGTTTAAGTCAACTTTTATCCCGCTTAGTCTTGCTGCTTCAGAATTGCTTCCGATAGCATAAACATACCTACCAAATGGAGTGTATCGTAATACTAATGCTGCAATAATAACGAGTACAATAAATATGATACCTGGAACAGGAATATTTAAGAAATAACCATTTCCAATAAATAAAAATTGTTGATCTAAGACCGGGATTGGCATTCCGCCCGTATAAAGAAAAGCGATACCTCTTGCTATCCCTAACATTCCTAGAGTCATAATAAATGGCTGCACGTTTCCTTTTGTTATCCCCAATCCATTAATTACACCTATAAAAGTACCAACAGTCATTGCCATAAGTATTGTAGGTATTATACCCCACTCGGGTAATAATCCACCAGTAAGTACTACAACCAAAGCTAAAATTGATCCGACAGAAAGATCAATTCCACCGATTAAAATAACAAAAGTTTGACCTAGAGCAATAATCCCAAAAATTGATATTTGTCGAATTACATTCAATAAATTTGTTGGGGTCAAAAATCTCGGGTTTAACAACCAGGATACGAAAACAAGAATAATAAAACCAATTAATACACCAAATTTTCCAAGAAAAATTTTGAAGGTTTTTTTATTTTTCAAATTTGATAATTCTTGTCGTAAATTAAATTGCCATTTACCCATTTTTATTTGCTCCTAATAATGCATATTGCAAAATCTTTTCATTTGTTGCTACTGCTTTGGACATAGTGCAGGCTATTTCACCTCGCCACATAACCATTATATTATCTGACATTCCTAAAATTTCTGGCATTTCGGAAGAAACCATTATAATTGCAACGCCTTCAGAAGCTAATTGGTTCATCAAACTATATATCTCCATTTTCGCCCCAACATCTACACCACGAGTTGGTTCATCAAATATCAATACTTTAGAGTCAGCACCTAACCATCGAGCTAACACTACTTTTTGCTTATTTCCACCACTAAGATCCGCCACTATTTGGTTTATATTCGTTGTGCGAATACCAATTTTCTTCGCTAATTCATTAATGGATTTTCTTTCTTCCTTTAGATTAATGATTGATAGTTTCAGATATTTCTTTAGGCTTGCGATACTGATATTTTCAATAATAGGTCTCTTCAAGAACAAACTTTGAGAATTTCTATCCTCAGGCAAAAGACTTAATCCATACTTCAAAGCATTTGCTGGCGACTTAAATTGTACCAACTTGCCGTAAACAAACAGCTTTCCACTTTCGGGCTTTTCAGCACCAGCTATTGCTCTAACTAAATCCGTTCTCCCTGAACCGACCAAACCTGCAATTCCAAAGATTTCACCTTCGTGAACACTAAAACTTATATTATTGTATACACCTTGTTGACATAATTTCTCAACTTTAATAATTTCTTTACCAAATGGATTAGATTGTTTTTGATAAACGTTTTTCAACTCTCTACCGATCATCATTTTTACTAGAGAATCCTCAGTTAATTCAGATGTCGATTTTGTGGCTACAAGTTTTCCATCCTTCAACACAGTGATTCGGTCTGCGATTTTAAACACTTCGTCCAATCGATGAGAAATATATATGATTGAAACCCCTTGTTTTTTAAGACGATTTATAACCGAATACAATAAATCAATATCTTGTTTACCAAGCACTGCCGAAGGCTCATCCAAAACTAGAATTTGAGATTTCCTTTGTAAAGCTCTGGCAATTTCAATTATTTGTTGCTGTGCGACAGAAAGATTTCGAACGATGTCGCTTACCTTTATTTGAACTCCAAGTTGATCCAGAATAGCCTTTGCTCGTTTTTGAACTTCACCCCAATCAACGAAAATCTTATTTTTTCTTGGAAGTTGTCCTAATAAAATATTTTCTGCAACTGAGAGATGGGGGGCTAATACAAGCTCTTGATAGACAACATTTAAACCAAACCTTATTCCATCAACCGGACTTAATATTTTAACTTTTTTGCCTTTTAAAAATATATCACCACTATCAGCTTGATAAGCGCCCCCTAAAATTTTCATTAAAGTTGATTTCCCTGCTCCGTTTTCACCAACTAACGCAAGTACTTCTCCTGTAAATACGGAAAAATCAACCTGAGATAAAGCTTGCACCCCCGGAAATGATTTTGATATTTCCTTCATTTCTAAAAGCGGTTCCATATTGAAAAACACTCCATTTATGTAATGAGAATAAAGGGGATGCCTTGGATTATTCAACCAAGACATCCACCTCGAACCGAATTATACTAATTTATGAGGCTTTACAGGGATCTGTTGGAGGAGCAAAGTCTCCCCAACCACGGCCAAGCCAGGTATCGACATTTTCATCTGATACGACTGGCAAATCTGGTAATCGATAGAGCCATCCATCGAATTCATATTTTTGTTTATCCACAATTTCTTGCCCCATTAATGACATTAATGCAACTCTTACACCAATATCCCCAATGAATGGAGAGTAGTTTCCATCAGCAGCAAACATTCCATCTTTTACAGATTGGAACCCAGCATTTGATCCATCGTGAGTGAAGTGCATGATTTTTTGTCCGCATCGATTAGCGCGTGCAATAGCGAATTGGGCACCCCATGAGGATTCTTCTGCATGACTAAAAACCGCATTTATGTCATCAAATGCAACCAACCAGTCTTCCATCAATTTTACAGCTGGGTCACGAATCCATTCTCCATCTCCAGTCGCAATAACCTCAATACCAGGAGCAGCTGCAAAAGCTTCTTGCATGCCTTTTTGTCGATCAATTGCTGGTGATGAGCCTATAAGGCCAGTGATTTCTAAAACCTTTCCTTTTCCGCCTAACTTTTTCACCAGAACATCCCCAACCGCTTTTGCCATTGTGATATTCGATTGACCGATGAATAAAGTTTTATCAGATGGGATATCTCTATCCAATAGAACTAAAGGTTTCTTTGCTGCCATCACTTTATTGCCAGCAGGTACCAAACCTGCAGATTCGACTGGGCTCATGATTACAGCATCAACATTTTGGGCTAGTAGATCATCGATATCATTGTTCTGTTTCGCGATATCAACATTTCCATCAGTGACAACTAATGACACATTTGGATGTCGTGCGACTTCGGCCTGAGCGCTCTTAATCATTTCAACGCGCCAAGGGTGATTAAACCCTGTTTGCGAAAAACCCAGAACAATTGGCTTGTCACCAACTGGACCTTCTGGCAATGGCAAGACATCTGTAAAAGGCAATATGTTTTTATACACTTCTAAAAGTTGTGTGCCTGTCAGATTGGATACAGGCCATGCTTTACTCATATCTACTACTGCAGCAGGGTTTGGAGTACAGGCTGCAAGAATTGACCCGACTGAGCCAGAGAATGCTAAAGCAGCGGTTAATGTTCCAACGCCTTTTAAGAAATCTTTTCGGGTAATTTTCCCATTCAAGAAATCATTTGAAAGGTGGTCAAAAATTTTTCTTTCTTTATCAAAACTTTTTTGATTCATCATCCTTCTCCTATTAGAAATCATTTATACGAAGATTTGACACAAACAATAATTTACTAACCACCTCCTTATGTTTTATTATGGGCGGAATAATACAACTTTGTAGCGATAACGATTTGCTGGGAAAATTAATTTCACATACTCAATTGTCCTCTCGTCGAGCGAAAATGTTTTCCGCTTAATTATTAAAATCGAATCATTCTGGTCTATACTTAGCAAAACAGACTCATCTTGATTTGCTTTTGATGCATCTACCCACTCTTCCGCTTTGACAAGTTTTATGCCTAGTTCTAATTCAAGCATCTTATACATGGAAATATTTGCAAGTATCTCTGGTCGAAATAGCGAAGGGTTTAATTCATAAATTGAAAATGGAAGATAAGCATCCTGTATTGCCATTGGTAGTTCATCTGCAAGCATCAAACGATTGATATGGATTACTTGTGAACCCGGCAACAATTGTAGGTGATTTGTAATTGACGGAGAGGGAATTTCGATTGAAATTCTTACTTTATCATAAGAAGGAGTGTAACCTTGAGCACGCATATTTTCACTGAAACTTGTAAGTGCAGACAGAGGTTCAATTTTTGGTTTTAAAACATAGCTTCCTTTGCCTGGAAGGCTAATTATTTTTTCTTCATAAGATAATTCCTGCAAAGCCCGTCGTACTGTAACCCTACTCACTCCGAATTGATCAATTAAATCTTTTTCAGATGGAAGTTTCTCTCCGGAATTGACAAAACCATTTTCTATCAGAGAGATTACATGATTTTTTACTTGTATATATAAAGGCAAAATTTTGTTCTGTTCATTTATCTGCATATAGCCTACCTGAATCCCGTCATGATTTGTAATTCAAAGTTGATACGGGTTCGAATTTATTTTTTTCTTATTTCGCGAACTTTATTCATAAATGTCCTTACTCGGACTTCATCAACTTCATTCCAAATATACCCTTCTCGTTTAAAGGTGGATCCAACCACTGCTCCATCTGCTACCTCAAGTTGGTCAACTAAATTAGAAACACTTACACCGGTATTGGCAAAAACAAGGGTTCCAGGTACTGCGTGCTTCACTCTTTTTATTATTGATACTGATGTCTCTTGTCCTGCAATAATGCCTGAAACGCATAATGCATCTGGTTGACTATTGAACACAGTCGATTTTGCAATATCCTCGATGTTCCTATCTCCGATATAAATTGCAGATTCTGGAACAATATTAAAGAGAATTTTTATATGTCTTCCATGAACAGCTTTTCGATGTCTGATAACTTCCCCAACATTTGTATTCCACAAACCAAAATCACTGGCATAAACTCCGGTGAAGATTTCGCGAACAAAAAGTGCTCCTGTCGCCACAGCCAAATCTATGGAAGAGTTTGGATCCCATAAAACATTAACCCCAAACGGAACATGAATATCAGATTGCAATTCGCCAATAATTCGCGCCATCGATGCAGTTGTTATTGATTCAACTTTGGTGAGATATGGCAAACTGCCTTCATTGGAAAACATTACTGAATCTACACCACCATTTTGAAGGGAAATCAGATCCTGTCGTGCTAATTCAATAACTTTACTCATGCCACCATCAGCATCATAATTTGGATCTCCTGGTAGCGCCTTGAAATGACACATTGCTATGATGGGTTTTTCCGTCCCAATTATTTCTTTAAGCCAACTCAAACTAACCTCCTAATTTCTTCTGAAGCTCTTCTCCAATTGCTCCACCTGGATGATATTTTGAATACGCGATTTCATCAAATCCTATAGCTGTAGCAATAGACATCACCAAAGCATCCCCAAGGGAAGTTGTGGTTAAAGCACTACTTGATGGAGCGAATTTAATCGGTCCAGCTTCTTCCTTTACTCCGGTTGTTAGAGTGATGTCACAAGCTTTTGCCAGTGGAGAATCTAAATTTCCCACAATTGCGATTTTTTTTGAACCTATGTAATTAATTGGCCCTAAAGTGGCTAAAATTTCTTTTGTTTTACCACTATGGGAAATCAAAATAACAACATCATCTTTAGTGATTAAACCCATATCACCATGAACCGCTTCTGTTGCATGGATATAAAAAGAAGGCTTTCCAAGACTTGCCATACTGCATGCGGTTTTTCTGCCCACATGCCAAGATTGTCCTACACCTATCCAAATAACACGGCCTGTACAATTTATGATCATTTCGCAAGCTCTGTTAAAATCCTCATTAATTATTTTTTCTAGATTTGACAAAGCTAATATTTCTTCTTGAATCACACATCTGCCAGTATCCATAAAATTATGCAAATGTTTCGTCATTTCAATACTCCTATAGATTATGAGTGAATTGGTATCAATTTGTCGATTTGGTGGAAAATATGATCAACTTATAATAACCTGTTACAACAGGTTCTAACATATTATAATACTTTAGATTAATAAGTCAATAATCAATTTGACAACAATTTGGTATTAATAATCCAAAGAGTATTGAAATTTCATTTAAATCTATTAATTGGATTCTCACTGAACTATGATTTCTATGATTCGATGATGGACTAAGATTTTTTCATCACAATCCTTCACGATAATTCCCTGTAATCATAGTTCAGATATTATCATAGTCCATCATAGTCATCCCCCATAATCATAGTTCAATATTTTTCTCATTCCAAGCAATCATAGTTCTGACATCTTCTGGTAAAGACAATATTCAAATCAATTTGTATAAAATCTACCGCTTTAAAACGCTGAGTACCGGGGTGAGGGGGGCACCCAGGTACTCAACTTGTATATATTATACCATTTTCAGAAAAGAATCAAGAGAAATTTATGAAAATTATGACAAAGGTTTCAGATTTATTCTATTAAGGTGCTGTGGTAAAGCTCCAAGTGCGCGAATCAGGATTGGCATTAATTTTTATTTTCATTTCAACACGATATGTATGATTAGGCAACAATGAATTATTCGGTGAAAATACAACTTCTTTCACGTAATCATTATAGACTGTTGTTGATCCTGGAACCGGATTTCCACTTTGGTCAACCAATGTTATTTTTTCGACTGAGATTGTTCCTAAAGAATCGCTCGTATAAAATCCCCAGGTAATTGGAAAACCAGATTTTGGAAAATTTATCTGGTTTTCTGCGGGATAAATTACATGCCTTATACTTTTAGATGGTTGAAGCCCTGCTAACACATTAAGACCTGCTGCACAATAACTATTGTTACAGGACAAGTCAAATCCACTCTGGATCAGGTCTGGATGAAGCATTCCATATCTGTGTCTGGCAAATTGGATCCAAATATCAACAGATTGCTTCACCGAATAATTAGGGCCAGGATTCCAAACCATATTACTTTCTGAACCAGCAGATCTTCCTAATGCTGTCCAATCTTCACACACCGTTTCTTCATGCATATTTACTTCTGCTTGTTTTGGACACCTTATTAAGTAATTTGTATGTAAATCTAACCCATAACTTAAGTCTGTATTGTGTGAAACAGGATTCAATCCAGCAGTCACTCTATACGTGTTAAACAAACACAGCCATTGATCCGGCCCTTCAGGGCAAGAGGTTAATGAATTCTTGAATACCAGGGGTAAATAAACAATCTGAGGTTTATCGGGTTCCTGGGCAATGACATCATGTTTGTCTAATGGAAATAAGCTTACGAAAAACACAAAAATGATGAGTACCCTCATCATAATTTGTAATATGCTTTTTGGTCTTGAAATGGTATCAGTAATGCTCATCAATCCTTATTCTGTTTACAAATATTGTAATGTTTATCCTTATTGGCGAAATTATATCATTATAAAAAGGTAAGAAATGTCATTGAAAATAATTTTTTATTTCTTTATTTTACCCTGCTTCTTCTCAATTCTTTCCATAAATCGCCTCCAATCGATGATAAAACGTTCATGTTCTCCTTCGGCAATTTTTTCAAGCTCATCCCAGGCTTCCACTTTAAACAGCAACCTGTGACCCTGTACTTCCAGCAACTCAGCTCGAATTCTAATCTGCATGCCTACTGGCGTCGCTGCCAGATGACGGATGTGTACCATCGCACCAACCCCGCTCTGCCCTGGTTCCAGGAAAGGTATAACAGCAGCATGGGCAGTTGTTTCCATCAAACTCACCAGATAAGGAGTGCTCAATACCGGTGCCAATTGACCAATTCCAGAATCCTCAGCCATAGCTGCTGCCGTATGTTTTTCTTCAACAACCATTGTCATTTCATGGATCAATCCAGGTTCAATTGCCATTTTCACCTCAAGAAGCGTTTACAATAATTTCCCGGCAGCTCGGGCACGTTTCAGCAATCGTTGTGCGCGGATGATCACCGGCAAATCGACCATGACTCCATCCAGTGCAAAGGCTGCCTGACCATTTTTGTCACTCTCTTCAAATTTTTCAATCAATTGTAAGGCATAGGCTATTTCATCATCATCCGGGGTGAAAGCACGCTGAACAGGTTCAATCTGGTTGGGATGAATGATCTGCTTCCCTGAAAAACCCATTTTCAAACTTTGTAAAGCCTCTTCCTCCAGTGCATGCGCATCAGAAAAATCTGTGGTAACCATATCAATCGCCTGTAGATTAAAGGCACCAGCGTGCAGAACCACCGCGCTGCGGGCATAGAATAATTCCCAGCCGGCGCGTGTTCGAACGGCATTAATGTCTGTTGCCAGATCTTCACCACCACAAATTATCGCATCCAGCCGGGGATCAGATTGAGCGATCTCCTTTAAATTAATGATGCCCAGTGCATTCTCAATAATTGCCAGAATGGAGATGGAATTATTTTCCCAACCGTGTTCTTTTTCAAAATCAGCCAGGATCTTGCTCAGCTTCTGCACATCCTGTGCTGTTTTTGTTTTTGGTAAGAGGATGCCATCTGGCTGCGACGGCAACACCATTTCCAGATCCCCTTCTGCCAGCCCGGAAGTGAAGGGATTGATGCGCACCAACCGTTCCGATCCCATAAAGTCCAGTTCAGCCAGAGATTTGGCGACCATTTCACGCGCTGAATTTTTACAGGACATTGAAACAGCATCTTCCAGATCGAGAACAACAGAATCAACTGTCAACTCGGCTGCTTTTTTGATTTTGTATTCATCGTCTCCGGGCATGTATAATAAAGCTCGACGTGCACGCATAGGCTCCTCCTGATGAAAAAATTATATCATTCGATTATTTTCTCAGAATGCTTTTCAGCCACCTAATTTATCTCAAACGATTTTGAAGGAAAAAATGAAGGCCTTACAATCACTACCACCCAGTTATCACCTCTCCGGCAAATTCGATCTAAAAAACACGAAACAGGTCATCCTAAAGATTTTATGCATTTGCTGCCATGCCAGGTTGGTATTTCCCCCGCAATCAATACATCCTGATCGGAATTTCCCCACTGATTGTCATCACGCTTATCGGAATTCTTCTTCTCGTTATCCTACCCATTTCCACCCTGAATCTGGTTCTGATTGGGTTGGTTTTGAATGCATCCGGAGCGGTTGGCGATCTCTTTGTTGTCGTTTGGTTACTCACTAAACCCGTCATCACCCTGGCGTTGGATCAAATCGATACCATCGAATTCTATGTTCCCCAAACTGAAATTTCAGAGCCAAAATCTGACTAATTTGGATTTCCTCAAGATAATTGGATTGTTTTTTACGTCAACATGTTTTTCCATTTTGGATCGGATTCAATCAGATCAAAAAATAAGCGGACAACATTCGGGTCAAAGTGGGTGCCGCTACAATCAGCAATGTGTTTCAATGATTTTTCCATCGTCCAGGCTGGCCGGTATGGTCTATCAGATGTAAGCGCATCAAACACATCCACGATCGCGAAGATACGGGCAACCATTGGAATTTCTTCTCCGGTTAACCCGCGTGGGTACCCACTTCCATCCCATTTTTCATGGTGACAATAAGGAATGTCCATGGCAGGTTTTAAATAGCCGATAGGCGAAAGCATTTCGTGGGCAAATACTGGATGTTTTTTCATTAATGTCCACTCATCATCGGTTAATGGACCAGGTTTGTGTAAAATGCTGTCCGGAATACCAAGTTTACCCATATCATGCAATAGTGCTCCTCTGCGAATATGGATGATGTCTTCGTCAGAAAAGCCAGCCATTCTGGCTAATTGTACAGTTAATTCTGTAACACGTATTGTATGACCTTCGGTTTCATGATCCCGCAAGTCCATGGCCCGTGACCAACCTTCAATGGTGGCATCATAAGCCAATGACAAATCAATGTTTGATTGTTGTAATCCTTCAAAAAGCTGGCTGTTGTCAATCGCGATCGCCGTCTGACCGGCTAAAATTTCAAAATAATTGATCCATTTTTCATCGGGATTGAAATACGATCGGTTAAAAATTTCAATAGCGCCTTTCAACTGGCCTTTCGCATAAATCGATGTAGCAAAATAGGATACAAATTTTTCTCTCGGCACCAATTGACTACATGGGAATTCTTCCGGGGTGATTTTAGGAAGACAAAGGGTTGTTCTTTCTTGAGCGACCTTACCCAACTTATGCTCACCCAACGGAATATTTGTTTTTTCAATTTCCTGGGTTCTGAATCCACGACCATCTGCAAATTCTAATTTATGGGTCGCCGGGTTATAAAGATGAATAGCTACAGCATCCACCTTTAATCGTTCAATGATTTGTTCAAGAATAAAATTAAGCACAATCCTCAAATCCACGATACTGGTCAACACCTGATCTATTGATCGGAGGGTTGATAGCTGATGCAACTGATTAATCATTTCTTCCCGTAAATTCTCTTTGTGGAGTGCATTTGCGATAATATCAGCTATTGAGGTGAGTAACCGTAGCTCTATCGGGGTGATTTCGAAAGATCGTCCAATTCGAATGTTACCAATCGGCGTTCCATCGATAATCAACGGTACACAGGCAATTGCCTTAGCTTTTTGATAAGCTTCCGACCAGGTTATTTCAGGTTCTTTGGTGATATCAGTCGTAATAAATGGTTTTCCACTCTCCATAACAATACCGGATACGCTTTTACCTGCAGGCAAGCGCTCCTGAAGTGCACCATTGAAAACTCCAACACTGGATTCCAGCACAGAATCACCGCTATCAGAATCTCGAAAAACCGACGCGGCACCTTCCGCGTGGAACAAATCCATCAAATTTTTCATTATTTCGGTTAGCATTTCTCTCTTTGAATTTTTCCCTCGCAAGACTGTGCTGATGGATGCAATGGCTTCCATTTCCAGTTCATGCTGTTTTCGTTCACTGATATCCTGTTTGATCGCAATGAAGTGGGTTATTATGCCCTTCTCATCTTTTAATGGTGTAATGGTCATTTCTTCGCTGTACAAATTACCATTCTTTTTTCGATTGACGATCTCTCCGCGCCATGGATTACCAGCCAGAATCGTATTCCACATGGTTTCATAAAACGCTGGTTTTTGAATGCCGGAAAATAATAATTCTCGCGGTTTTTTTCCGATCGCTTCCTCAAGAGAATACCCGGTCAGGTCAGAAAAAGCGGGATTCGACCACTCGATGACACCATGTTTATCTGTAATTACGATCGCATTCGCCGAGGTAAATAGTGCCATGCTTTGCATACGTAGTTGATTTTCAGATTCCTTCTTTTTCGTGATATCCAGCATATAACCACGTAAAAAAATCGGTTTTCCTTCTTTGACTTCTACGTTTACTACATCTCGGATCCACAGAAAGCTGCCATCTGGTTTCAAGAAGCGATACTCAAACTCGAAGTCGTCCCCTCGATCCAAAAAATCTGTTCGAAAAGCCACCACCCACTTTTGATCATCATAATAGAGATGATCAACCCAAAACTGTAAATTTGTAAAATCATCTGGATGCCACCCCGTCATATTCATGATCTGGGGTCCAACATATGACCATCTGTCATTTTTTATGTCATATTCCCATAACACAGCACTGGTTGATTCAGCCAGTTTGCGATATTTTTGTTCACTCAATAATAACTCAGAAGTTCGTTCAGCAACCATGGCTTCCAGATGACGACCTCTGGAGAGAAATAAATAAAACACACTTGCAATTAATAAGGAAAATAATGTCCCTAAAACAGCAGTAATCCAACCCGCGTGAATAGGATAAGTATCCATGAAAGAACCGTTTGGGTGAATAATCAATTCATATGTTTTTCCAAATGCAAAAATTGGTTGGATAAATGTCAGGTCAGCATAAGGGTGATCATGATGATCAATAAGGACATGAGCCTTTGATATTTCTTCTGGAGAATTTCCTGCTAAGTATGTACGAGAAGAATCTGAATGTAATTGCAACAAATCAATGAATAAATATGGATCCTGGTTTCCATACATACTCAAAACACTTTCAAGTAAATTCTCCATCCGTAATACAACCAGAATATATCCGTTCTGATTCGATATGTTTTCTCTGTCATAAATTGATCTTGTAACCAGAATCCCAATCTGCGGTCTCAAATCATTAACCAGAATAATTGGGTCGGATGCTGTTATCAACCCGGTATTGAAAGCGGTATCTAACATCGCTTTTCGATTGGTCTCCGAGCCAATATCATATCCCAAAGCGTATTCATTTTCGATCAATGGATTGACATAATAAACCGGGTAATAAAATTCTCGTTCCAGTACCGGGACGCGTTGCCTGTCTTCCGATAATTCCCAGACTTTAAAATCTGATCCGGTTTCTATACTTGCTTTCTCTTCGAACATCTTTAATTCACTGGCAGGCACTTCGGGAATCCACTCCCATGCCAGAGTTTTAGGATCAATCGCCAACGCAGCAGTGTACTGACTAAATTCACCGCGATCAACATATTGGCTGGATTCAAAGAAATTAGCCAATCCAGCCAGATGAAACTTCTCAATATCTTGAAAATAAGTCAAAACATAACCAGCTTGAGAAGCGGCCAGATTTTCAAATGTGGTTTTTCTGTTGTTTTCCTTCGTGTCAATCTCTTGCCAGGTTAATATAGATGTCACCAGCAATCCAAAAATAAATACGGTGAAAAATTCAGCATGGGTATTGATCCAGGATTTTTGCACTCGTGGTGGTAAATTGTTTCTAAAACGAAAGAAAAAAATCGAAACCTGAACAAATAAAAATAGGAGAAGCAAGAAACCATAAGGTATAAGCAAGGTATTAAGAATATTCTGATTCCATTGTTTGGCATCAAAATCCACACCGAATAATGCCAAAACCTCTCCTGAATTTGGATCATATATGGGCACGAGTGCACTAACACAGGTGCCTCTATCGTCTTTTACCGGTTTTGAGATTTCAGATAATCCTTTGGAAAAAACATTCTTGACTGTGCCGTATTCATCATCATAGGTTTGTCCGGGGTGTGATTCGTTTTTTGAACCTGGTGTTTTCGAATCCACATAAAAAAACACCGACCCATTCATATTTTTTCCCATCAGATAGATGGAGCGATTGGTGGGGATCAATTGACGAGACAATATCAATTGGTGTTTGAGCCTTTGATATTCCGGGAGATCGATATCTGCGATTGTTCCAGAAAGTTTATTTAATTCCATCAAGTTTATCGTTTTGGAAAAACTTTCAGACCGATACAGAAGCTCATCCTGCAGGTGATTATGGACCTGTCTCCAAAGTTGTCTGCCTGCCACCAGGACACAAAAAATAACCACGGAGGTGATAAGTAGATAAATCAATCGCGATTTTTTGGTGTCAGATCTCGAATGCATAAAAAAGCCGCTTCAATTGTCTTAGCAATAAAAACTATGCAAAATGACAGCGCAGTGAATCAATGAAAAAAATGCATAGATTTGTTATCCCATATGTTTCAAAGGATAATGGTTGATTGTATCAATTGTACACACTTTAATTATTGATAACTTCACCCTAACAAAAATGTAATCAATAAGGGCATATTTCAAGAAAATTAAATTTCCCCTATAAGGCTTTGGTTATATTTATTGCTTCTTCTGCTATTGAATACTGATCATTAATGCGCCAATATCTGCGATAAAAATAATTGTGTGCGTGGATGGACTGGGTGATCAAACAATTGACTGGGCGTTCCATGCTCCACAATTTGACCCTGATCCATGAAGACCACTTCATCCGCCGCAGCACGGGCAAATCCCATCTCATGCGTTACGACCACCATGGTGATCCCTTCCTTTGCCAGAAGTAGCATCACGTCCAATACTTCTTTAATCATCTCCGGATCCAGTGCGCTGGTAGGTTCATCAAATAGCATGATTTTTGGTTTCATCGCCAATGCACGAGCAATCGCTACGCGTTGCTGTTGCCCGCCGGAGAGCTGTCCCGGATAGGCATTGGCTTTCTCCACGATCCCCACTTTCTCCAATTGGCGCATGGCGATCTCAAGGGCAGTTTGTTTGTCAGTCTTTCTCACAATGCGTTGCGCTAAAGTTATATTTTCCAATACACTCAGGTGTGGATATAGATTGAATGATTGGAAAACCATGCCAATTTCCGACCGGATGCGATTCAGCCGTTTCTGATCACCATTCAGGTGCTCACCATCTACCCAAATCTCTCCCTGGCTTTCCACCTCCATGTGGTTCATGCATCGTAGCAGGGTCGACTTTCCAGACCCACTAGGTCCGACAATCACAACCACTTTGCCAGGATAAACATTCAGGCTGACACCATTCAAGGCGACAACTTTTCCAAATACTTTGTAAACATCTTTGACTTCGATCATGGGTCTAGCGCTCATCCTGACGTACCCTCCGCTCTATATATTTGACTACCAGCGATAAAACGATGGTCATGCTAAGGTACAAAATCACCAAAGTCATATAAGCTTCATCATATCGAAATGAGCGACCCGCATATAAACGAGCAACCTGCGTGATATCACGTACCGCCAATACCGAAATAAGTGACGAATCTTTCAACATCGCCACAAAGTCATTCCCTAAAGCAGGTAACACGTTACGAATCGCTTGTGGAAGGATAATATAAAACATAGCTTGCGATGCGCTCATTCCTTGTGAGCGAGCTGCTTCCATTTGCCCTTTACTAACAGATTGAACACCAGCCCGAAAAATCTCCGCCAAAAACGCGCCATACGTAACAGAGAGAGCTACAATCGCACGCACATTCATTTCAATGGCTTTGTTTTCGAGAGTCAACAAAGGGTTTGCCAACCAGCTCCATCCGATTGACTCCATCCAATGGCCAATGGCATTCATCCCATTTACAGTTGCTGGCACAGCCGCATATGCGATGAAAAACATCAACACCAACATGGGAACCCCACGTATGAATTCGACATACAGGGTTGCTAAATTGCGAAAGAACACATTATTGGACAATCTTCCTAACCCGGTGATCAAACCTAGAAATAGAGCAATGATGAACCCGATTAATGTTGTCTTTATCGTAATGGACAACCCTACTTTTATAAAGTTGAAGGCTTCCGAATAAGATGGATTGATAGCGATTAATATATAGGTAACGATCAAAATCAGGATTAACGCAACAAACCACCAGGGGAATTGGGCTAATCGTTCTTTAAAAGTAGGTTTCCCCAAACCAATTGGCGTAGGATTCATTTCAATGGATGTTCCTTGGTTCATTTTTTGTCCTATTCCGGCATCGAAATTGTCTTAAAATTCAAATATTTCTCTTCTTCTATACATGAAAATAAGCAGGAAGGGAATTAACCCCTTCCTGCAATTTCTTAAAAACTAATCTTCTAAAAGAATATCATCATATGTGATATCAAATTCAGGTCCAAAATAGCGGACATTCAACTCTGCCAATGTTCCATCAGCCATCATGGACTGAATTGCCTGATTAATCGGATCAACCAGGTCACTTCCTAATGGAAATGCAAAACCAAGTTCGTCACTGCTGATTGCCGGACCAATGAGGTCTAATTGATCTGCGTTTTCGCCCATATAACCCATGCCAACCACCTCATCAATGATTACGGCATCAACATCACCTGCTAGCAATGCCTGAACGGCAAAGGGGAATTGTTCGAAGGCGCTGATACGTTCTTCAGGTAGATATTCAATAGCAGTTTCATAGTTTGTGGTGTTAGATTGAGTACCCATTTGTAAATCTGTTTCTGCAAATTCTTCGATTGAAGTAAAGCGATCCTCACCTAACCGAACCAATAAACGTTGTTGTATATTGATGTAGCCAATTGAGAAATCTACAACTTCGGCTCTAGCTTCTGTAATTGTGATACCATCGCCAGCCGCATCGAACTGACCATCTGAAACTGCCTGAATCATGCCATCCCAAGAAGCTTCCACGAATAACGGGGTACAGTGCAGACGAGTGCAAATCTCATTCCAGGCATCATAATCCCAACCACCTGGCTCACCCGTCTCGATGGAAATGTAGTTGAATGGCAGGTAAGCATTTTCTACTGCAATGGTGATCTCCTGGCAATTCAGGTCGACAATAGCTGTATCGGCGCTTCCCAAACAACCTTCCGGATCAGCAGCCACAGGTTCTTCAGTAGCGGGAGCTTCTGCTACAGGTGCTTCTGATTGTGGTTCTTCGACAGCTGGCGCAGCAGGTTCATTGGTACTGGCACAGGCAGACAATAATAAAGTCGCGATCAATACAAGGTTAGCTAATAAAACGTTTCTTCTCATCACTTTTTCTCCATTCGTTAATTTGTTTTTTTAATAAACGGTTCTTTTGGCAATCACCGCTTCGACGACAAACCCGCTAGAAGCGAGCTCTGGCGATCTGTCTTCAGATCACAAGGCTTTGAGTTTCTCAGTAATGTCTGTTTAGCGCCACCTCCATCTCGCTCCATCAAAATTTTTAAACAATCTCAGCAAAACAACAAAAAAAGCCTTCCCCAAAAGGAAGGCTTTTTTTTCTTTTACGTTTTTAGAATGATTGTATTTCTGCTAAACGCAAACTAGCCGCTCCTTCTGGGAGAAGTTCGGATGATGATGCTTAGCCTTGCTTACAATCAAGTAAAATTTCATAGTTTGCCTTTTATACACTTTTTAGAACGATCTGTCAAGTAATTTTGGAAAATTTTGTAAAATCATTTTTTGTGTAGATTATATTAGTTTATTTTCCATTTCAATATGAGAAAACTAACCAGATTATATCTTGACAGCCGTACAAATTAATTGTATTATGTACAGCAAGAGGTGAAGTATGAAAGACACAAAATTAACTGTCAGAGTTTCTCGTGATCTTTTGGAAAATGTAAAAGTTTACGCAGAAAAAAATAATACAACTTTAACTGAACTGATAGAGGCATTTCTAAAGAATATTCCACCTCAATTTCCTTTAGAAAATGCCCCTATTGTACGTAGATTAAGTGGTTCATTACCAAAAAATTTATCCATACAGGATTACCGAGATCATCTTGAAGACAAATATGGACAATAAACCAAGCGTATTAATTGATCTAAATATTTTATTGGATGTTTTTCAAAAACGGGAACCATTTTATGAGAACTCTGCAAGAGTTTTAGCGATCGTTGAATCAGGTTTAATCAAAGGTTATATATCAGCACACAGTATTACCACTTTGTATTATCTTTATCAAAAGGGAAGATCAGTTTCTGATGCCAAAGCGATTATTACTAACCTCTTACAATTCTTATTGATTGCCCCAATTGATCAAAATACCATCGAACAGGCACTCAATCTGGATATTAAAGATTTTGAGGACGCAGTTCAAATGATCGCTGCAATTCAATGCAAAGCAGATTGTTTCGTAACAAGAAATCCTAAGGATTTTCAACCTTCATTGTTGCCAGTCATGCAGCCTGTAGATTATCTCAGCTCAATTTCTAATTTTCTTAAATGATCAACACCCCGTTTCTACAGTAGAGACGGGTTGTTTTCTTCTGTTATGTTCCTCTGAGCAATCTCTTCTTGAAAACTCACTTCAGTATCAAGAACAATTGCACTGACAACAGGTAGATTATCAGTGTGATCATATTGGGTACCATTCGCTCGGAACCATCCAGCAGTTGTCGGACCAGATCCACATCATATAAGAAGGCCCTCAGCAGTTCAGCTATCAAAACAAAGAGCACACTACCTGCGACCGGTATCATGAAAATCCAGGGATTACGCGTACCTGCTCCAGCCTTTGTAACCGGAATTAATAAGAACGCGACAAGGATAAAGAATGCAATCATGCTGACATCCAACTTTGTCGCATAGAAACTTTGCTGTGTTTGCTCCAACCATAACATGAAACTTGCGCCTAGAACCATTAGAATGAAGGCAATCAAGCTATCGAATAAATCCAGTAATGCCAGTCGATATTGTTTTGCAAAGGAACTCATAATCTCCTGTGAAAACAATTGTGGATCATCAACTACAGATGCAACCGGTTTCCCTGATTCTTGGGCTGAAAGCAATAATTCCAGAACATCTTCAGAGAAATCTTTTTTAGTAGCAGTTGAGAGCTGAGAATTTGCCACAGCATCTTTGATGATTTCATATTGTTCGTAATATTCCTGGTTCAACAACTTTTCATATTTCTTTTTCTGAATTTTTGAAAAGTACACCACAAACACCGATAATATACTGATTACAATGATTGTCACAAAAAGCACCACCGGCATCTTTTCGCCACTGGATTGCCCGGTGATCTTCCACACCACGATACTGGCAATGACCAGCAGCGCCAATATGATTGAACTGACCAACAAAACTTTATTTCTGGTTGTCATGATCATTAACCTCCATTACCTCATTTACCATCTTCATCATCTGCTGCCAGGTTTTCTGAAATTCCTTTAAATTAGCCTGTCCTTCCCGCGTCACAAAATAATACTTGCGCAAGGGTCCCAATGGGGAAGGGCGTTTCTTGACTTTCAGATATCCTTTATTCTCCAGCCTTGTCAGAATGGGATACACAGTCGCTTCATTAACATCAAAACCAATTTCATTCAGCCTTTCAACGGTTTTGTAACCGTACAACTCTTCTTTTGAAATAATCTTCAGAATATAGCCTTCCAATATTCCTTTGACTATCTGTGTGTCATTAGCCATCACGCCTCCTTCTATGCATTACACAGTAGTGATTAATTTTTATTGCACATCCACTACTATGTATTGTCAAGTAGCAGATGTGAGTAGTGAATTCGAGTTTTTATGAGTAGTTTTTGATATAGAAAATAATTTAGCTCAGTATTTTTTTCCTGGCATTCCATTGATTGATTTATCTGGAAATTTGCTATAATTTTTTCTTGTCCATCTTGTAACATCCAAAGCATCTTTTTTTTCTAACCAGGATCACCATGAATACACGATTAAAAAATAATATTGCCTGGTTTTTATTACCTGCCCGCACGATTTTCTTTCTGGTTGGACAGGCTTTAATCGCTCTGATCCTGCTGATCGTTTCAGGTATCTCTGATTGGCAGGCATCTGCTGTCTGGTGGCCTATGGCGGTTGCCATGGCAGATATATTTTGCCTTTTCTTACTGATCCGCTGGTATAAAAAAGAAGGCAAAAACTTTTATCTGAATTTCGGATTTTTCGAGAATCATTCTGGAAAGATCTGGGTGTAGTGCTGCTTTCATTGGTTATCGGTGGTCCATTAGCTTTTATCCCAAATATCCTGCTTTCTATCTGGCAATTTGGTGATCCCGAAGCTAGCTTACCCTTATTTGTTGGCGTATTACCATTGTGGGCGGTGATCATTTCCGGGATCCTCTTCCCCTTAGGGCAGGCGCTTACAGAAATCCCCATGTACATGCGCTATATTGCTCCAAAATTGGAAAACAAATCTGACAGCGGGTATGGATTGAAACCCTGGTTGGTCGTTGGTTTAGCCATTCTTTTCCTCAGCCTGCAACACATCACGGCCTCATTGGTCTTTGATCTGCGTTTCATTCTCTGGCGTGCATTGATGTATCTGCCCTTTGCAATCTACGTTGTGGGATTCTCATCCGCTGGCGACCACGATTATTACCTTTTATTTGTGTCATTCATTGGCTGATGAATTTATCGTTTGTTTTTATTTACCTGGTTCAGAACATTTTTCATAATTGATTAGATAATTTGATAAATAATTGCTATAATAAGCAAAATAGAGTCGTATCCCAATTTTTTTTTGGGGGGAAGAACCAGATCAACTTGGTTCTTTTTTTCATATTCAGGAGTCCTATGATTCGAATCACCCGCAAAGTTTTTACCGATCTCTCAATCTTTATGATTGGCCTTGGTTTATTGATAGGTTTTGTTTTCCCTTTTTTCGTTTCCTGGATGGGAATCCCTCGCGAATATGTATTTAAACCCTGGTTTTTTATAGCCTGTGTCACCGCAGGAATCGTTGTTGGTGCATTAAATATCAGCCTGGCTCGGGCAGTTGTTGGTTCACGATTGAAGCTTCTTGGCAATCGAATGCAGTATGTTACAAGAAATCTAAAAGCCATCAAAGCTGGACAGGAAAATGTAACCTGTGATGCAGAACAGTGTCAGATCAAAGTTGACTCAGAAGACGAGATTGGCCATAGCACTGCAGCCTTCAACAGTCTGGTTGAAACGTTATTTGAATCAATTGAAACTGAAAATTCCCTTGCTACTTTTAATCAATTATTAGGGAGCCAGTTAGCCCTTCACGATCTTACTGATAAAGCGCTGCAACAATTCATGCTGCATACTGGTAGTGCTGCAGGAGCTGTCCTGATTGAGTACGAAGGCACACTACATGTATCCGTTTCACTGGGAATAAAAAATGTGACTTCGCTCATTGAAAGTGACCATGTGAAAAATGCACTTCGCAATGAGCGCAGAATTCAGATAAGCTTACCCGATGATGTTCAGGTTGAGGGAGTCCTTACCGATTTTCGTCCAAGGGAAGTGATCATTGAACCAGTTTTGTATAAAGAAGTTATCCTCGGTTTGATCATTCTGGCAACAACAAAAAATTATAGTAACGATGCACTCACACGATTAAATCTTTTTGGTCAGGGACTTGCGCTGGCTCTACATAATGCTTTACTATTCGACCGTCTGGAACGATTGGCTGCATTAGATTCCTTGACCGGGATTTATAATCGCCGCTTCGGAATGACTCGTCTGCACGAGGAATTTGGACGGTCTTTACGGATGAATGCCCCCATTGGTGTTTTGATGATGGATCTGGATCATTTCAAGCAGGTCAATGACACCTATGGACACTTAACCGGTGACAGGGTTTTGCTGCGTCTCGCCCGTGTGGCTCGTAGCGTGCTGCGTGAAGGTGATATTCTTGTTCGCTATGGTGGTGAGGAGTTTCTGGCAATCCTCCCCGGAGCGTCCCGTCATGATGTAACCGATATCGGAGAACGCTTGCGCCGCAAAGTATCAGAAACAAGTATAGAAGAAGGCGATGAATCAATCAAAGTGACCATCAGTCTGGGTGGCATTTCATTTCCAGAAAATGATGTCCCCAACGAAACCGAACTCGTCAATCGCGCTGACCAGGCTCTTTATCTTGCCAAGGAATCAGGACGTAATTGTGTCATGATGGCAGGTGGAAGCTAAAAATCGACTTTATTATTACATAAAAAAGTGGTTAAGTTACACAGAATCGTGGGTTCCAATTAATTACGAAATTATGCCTCATTAAAAACATATAGATCTCAATTATTTTTCAATAACCCTTTTTGCATCGCGACTGAAATGGCAGCCGCGCGTGAATCCACCCCTAATTTTTCATAAATATTCGCCAGGTGTGCCTTCACCGTTCGCTCTGAGATACCCAGTTGAAAGGCAACCTCCTTGCTTCGATCTCCGCGGGCAACAGCTTCCAATACTTCCTGTTCCCGCTCGGTTAATTCGATGGACGACAAATTTCCCTTCGTAACCTGCCTGTTACCCCCTGCCAGCGACAAAACTCTGGCCATTATCTCCGGCTTGAGCAAGGTCTCACCACGTGCCGCAGCCCGAATAGTGTCAAACAATGCAACCCGGTCGGTATCTTTCAGTAAATAGCCGCGTGCGCCGGCTTGCAGACCACGCAACATCAGTTCATCTTCATTGAAAGTTGTCAGTATCACCACTGCAATTTCTGGTTGTTGCATCCGTAATTTTTCAATGGCGGTCAGTCCATCCATGCCAGGCATGCGTAAATCCATCAATACTACATCCGGATTGCGTTCAGCACACATCTTCAACGCTTCGGCGCCATCATTCGCTTCCGCCACAATCTCAAGATCATCTTCAGTTTCCAGAATCAATCTTAATCCCTGACGGATAATCAGATGGTCATCTGCGATCAATAGTCTGATCATATTGGGAATCTCATTTCCAGTCTCGTTCCATTTCCCATACTGCTCTGGATTTCCAGACTACCACCCAACAAGCGCATCCGTTCCTGTATCCCTAATAATCCATAATGCCCGGAGGGGATCACATTCGGGTCAAATCCCTGTCCATCATCCTGCACAGTGACCGAAAGAACATCTTGCTTCATTGAAACCACGATTGCCACTTTTTGTGCCTGTGCATGCCGCCCAACATTGGTCAAACCCTCTGCCACATTACGAATAACTGATTCCACGATGCGCTCCCGCAATTCGGGGATATCCTGAATTTCCAGTTCACAGGTTATGTCCGTCGCATTCTGAAAGCGGGATACCTCCAGACGTAATGCTGATTCCAGGCTGTCAGGTTGGCTACCCCGCAAATCATCAATGGCACTACGGGCATCAGCCAGTGTGGAGCGAGCCTGTAGCATGGCATTGGAAACAATTATCCTGGCTTTTTCGACGCGGTCATTGGAGAGATGAGCTTCTACAGCTTCCAATTGCAAAATAATCCCGGTCAAACCCTGGGAAAGCGTATCGTGCAGATCGCGTGCCATGCGTTGCCGTTCGTTAGCAATGGTCAGATCCTCCACCTGGGCGGCATATTGACTCAATTCCTGATTGACCTTTTCCAGTTCTTTTGCAAGCGCCTGCGCCTGTTCACGCGCATCTGTCTGTCTGCGATATAAGGTAACATAGGTGACCACAAAGATGATTACCGGGATGATGCCAACAAGCACCCAGTTCGATGATTTTAAATTCATAATCTGACGTAAATTAATATAAGCCAACGTTAGATAATAAAGTGAGGTTCCCAACATTGCCCGTGACAAACCCAACATCCCCACCGCTTCCCCCAACAACGCCATAAAAATCGCAATGATGATTCCTTCGTTGCCAGCCATCCAACTGATTACGAATCCCAGAACCCCTTGCACAATAATGTATACAACAGTCAACCTTGGTATACGAATAATTTTTTCAATCAACCAATGCAGAATGATATGCGCCACCATCAGGATCGTGAACACAATCAATTGCCAGGACTGAAGCAGCTCGGGTTTCTCAATTAAAGCAATTGTATACATTCCCACCATCACCAGCGTTAAAAACCACATAAATAAACGCGGATCACGTTCTACATTGTTGGGATTGGATATTTTTCTGGAATTCTCTGGCATGCTTGAATTGTATAGGATTTTTATATTCTTTGCTATTGGTCAGCAGGACAGTGTCCAAACGTACAGTATCAAATCATCCGATCGTCCAATAGTGTACTTCAAACCTCCTCATTATACTGAAAGGCAGATAAGAGATAACGCATAATCCCACTGGGATTCTAAGGAGAAAAATGAACGCAATTCAAGTTAAAAATCTAACAAAATCTTTTGGTAGTTTTCAAGCAGTTCAGGGTGTAGACTTCATTGTTAAACAAGGTGAAATCCTGAGTCTGTTGGGACCTAACGGCGCAGGTAAATCCACCACGATTTCCATGCTTTCCGGACTAATTGCTCCCAACGATGGGGATGCCTTTATCATGGGGTATTCAGTCACCAGTCAGCCTAAATCGGCCAAAGAAAAATTAGGCGTCGTTCCGCAGGATATCGCCCTTTACCCCGATTTATCCGCCAGAGAAAACCTGCTGTTTTGGGGAAAAATGTATGATTTACGCGGTCCAGACCTGAAACAACGTGTCGATGAAGTGCTGGAGATGATCGGTTTGAAAGAACGACAGAAAGATCGGGTGGAAAAATTCTCCGGTGGTATGAAACGCCGCGTTAATATCGCAGCAGCATTGATGCATAAACCAGATGTGGTCATCATGGACGAACCCACCGTGGGGATCGATCCGCAATCCCGTCGTCATATTCTGGATAATGTCAAAGAACTCAATCGCCAGGGCATGACAGTCCTTTACACCACCCATTACATGGAAGAAGCGGCCGAACTCTCAGACCACATCGCCATCATGGATCAGGGTAAAATCATTGCCTTTGGAACGCATGATGAGTTGATCAAAATGGTGGGCGAGCAGACCCGTATTGATCTGACATTCAATGCAGTGGTGGAAGCCATCATCCCTGCCTGGAAGGAGATCGAAGGTGTCTCCGGTATAGATTCTAGCGATGGCAAGGTCACCGCATTGGTAGATGACAGTAATCGGGCGTTACCACGATTACTGGAAGTAGCTGCTCAGGGTGGTGTTCGCATTTTATCCGTTGATATTACAGAGCCCAATCTTGAATCCGTCTTCCTGCACCTCACCGGACGTGCGTTAAGAGATTAACAAAGGAGAAAAACATGAAAATAATGGAAATAGCTATAAAAGACCTGACTCGTTCCTTCCGCAGTTTGTTCGCTGTTGGAATGACGATTGTTGCTCCTTTGCTGCTCATCGGATTAATCTCCCTGGCGTTTGGCGGAGCCTTCAACGGGCCCTCCGATTTACCAGCCATTTCAGTTGGCATTTATAATGCAGACACTTTAACGGATACTTCCATTCTGGCAGAGCCACTGGGAGTAAATATTCGCAGTGTGTTTTTTGATGAAAGTGTTCAATCCTGGATCACAGCCACGGATTTTTCTTCTGAAATATCTTTACGATCAGCGCTGGACAGACGTGAAATTGGGGTTGCCATCCTGATTCCGGCTGATTTTTCTGAACAATTTCTTGCGGGTAATCGCGACACACAGATTTTAATTCTCAGCGACCCCACCCTCACCATTGCCCCTCAAGTGGCACAGAATATGGTTACAGCCATGCTGGATGGCGTCTCCGGTGGTGGCATTGCCATTGAAACCATTCTCGAACGCCAGAAAATTCAGGGTGTTCAACCAGATCCTGAACAGATCACATCTCTTATAGACTGTTATTCTGCCTGGTATCGTGATTTCCAAAGGGATCTTTTTCACAATCCCGAATCGGCAGCTTTGATGATGGTCGCACCGACCGGTGAAACTTCATCGGAGAATCCCATTCAACAAATGTTGGGGTTCATGATGGCCGGTCAAATGGTGTTTTTCGCTTTCTTTATCGGTGCCTACTCCATGATGTCAATCCTGGAGGAAAACGAAGAAGGCACTCTGGCACGTATGTTCACCTTACCGATGAGCCGTACCACCATTCTCACAGGTAAATTTTTGGCGGTTTTTCTGATGCTGTTCGTGCAGGGGATTGTGCTGCTCATTGCTGCTCATTTGATCTTCAATATTCAATGGGGTGATCCAAAAATGATCGTCCTGGTGCTTTTAGGCCAGGTGGTGGCTGCAGCTGGATTAGGTGTTCTTTTAATTTCCTTCGTCAAAACTTCCCAGCAGGCTGGACCCGTATTGGGTGGTGCTCTGACTGCCCTGGGGATGATAGGTGGCTTATTCACCGCGAACATGAACATGCCTGAAGCTTTCAATCGTCTGGCTGCCTTCACCCCTCAGGGTTGGGTCGTGCGTGGATGGAAAATCGTCCTGAGCGGTCAACCTGCCAGCGATTTGCTCTTGCCATTATTGGTTATGCTGGTTATTGGTGTGGTGATGTTCGTTATTGGCGCATTTCGCTTCCAGAGACGGTTTGCATAGGTGTAGAAACGGATTTATTGAGGAGTTATCAATGAAAATTCTTGATTTAGTACTAAAAGATTTACGACAAATGTTGTATGACAAAAATTCAGCCTTATTTCTGGTAGCAATGCCCATTGTATTCACCTTCTTCATGGGGTACGCTTATCGTAGCGGGGAATCAAGCGCTGCAGATCCACGCATCCCCCTCGCCTGGGTAGAAGAGAAATTTCCCGCTGAGATGAGCAACATGCTCTACACTCACCTCGCGGATACGGATAGCCTGGTGATTACTCGTATGGACCTCGATGACGCTCAAAATGCACTTCAACGCGGAAAAGTGGACGGAATCCTCTTGATCCCGGCTGATTTTGACCAGAAGGCACTGGAAAACCAAAATCCACAAATAACTCTCATCGCTGAAACCACCACCGCGACCAGGCAATCCATCTATCAATTATTACGAATGCCTGTCTCACAATTAATGAGCAGCTTTGAGATTGGACATATGAGTGTAGAGAGTCTGGATGATCCCAATGAATTTATGCCAACCGTCAATCTCGCATGGGATAAATGGGCATCCCACAACCTGGACAGCATGGTGAGGGTGGAGCTAGCTGTCAGTCAACAAGAGGAAAGCTGGTATGGAGATAACCCATATAACCAGGCATCACCAGGGATCATTGTGCAATTCGCGATCATCGGTTTGGTGACCTCCGGGCAGGTGTTGATGCAGGAACGCAAAACCCGCACCCTGCAACGCCTGATGACCACCGCTATGCGACCCTGGCAAATCATCGCCGGTCACATGCTGGCAATGTTTGCGATCGTCTTTTTACAGACCACGCTGATGATCATCTTTGGCCAATTCGTTCTGAAGGTCAATTATCTTCGAGTACCATTGGGAACATTTCTCATCGCCATCTCCTTCGGACTCTGGGTTGCTTCCATGGGCTTATTGATCGGCACACTGGCAAAATCCGACAATCAGGTGGTACTCTACGCCATGCTGGCAATGTTTGTCTTTTCTGCTCTGGGTGGAACCTGGTTTCCATTGGAAGGCTCAGGCGGAGCCTTTGCTTCCATCGGTAAGCTTTTACCAGCCTCCTGGGCAATGATCGGTCTGCAGAACATCCTCATCCGCGGATTATCGCTCTCCTCCCTCTGGCAGCCGATAGCCATTTTACTGGGGTATGCGCTGGGATTCTTTATATTGGCTGTCTGGCGCTTTCGCAAAGCTGAGATGTAATAAAATTCATTTATCCATAAAGATCGGGGAGTAACGCTTGCTCCTCGGTCTTTTTGTGCGCCCAGCATGGGTGCTGACTAGCGGGTGAAAGACCCGTACAGAGGAGGTTGCACCAACTGTTAGTCAAAGGCAAGGGCGTCATCGCGAGATGAGGTCTGAACGCTGCGCAGAACCGGAGACAAACCTGCTACTTGAGGAACACGAAGCCAATAAGAGGCTGTGAGATAGGGCGAGTTAGCAAAAGATAACGAAGCCCGAAGCAACCAAAGACCGAAACAGTAAATTGGACAAGTGAGCAGGGAAAGTCAGCATTCTTACCTGGGGAGACCTGCTGTCAAGGCCGGAAGGGTAAACCTGATTGAGAAATCAGAATGAGAGAGCAGGAGTCAGCAGAAGCCGGAACCAGAGCCGTCGCAAAGGGAAGGGCAGAACATCAAGAAAGGATGAGTAAATTGAGGAGAATGAGGGATGAACAAGGAAGGCAGCCGTCCCTGGATAAGGGAGCTACTGAGCAGACGAAGGGAGTGAAACTCTTGGGAGCTGAACAGAGTGCCGAGCCGTCCCCAGCACGAGACGAGAGAAAATCAGACACAGGGCTATGGGAAGAGATCTGGACAAAAGGAAATCTAGCCCAGGCAATGAAACGAGTAGAGCGCAACGGAGGAGCAGCGGGCATAGACGGAATGACCGTGAAAGAGCTGAGACCGTATCTGAAAGAACATTGGTTGGAAATCAGGGAAGCGCTCGAAAGAGGCAGCTACAAACCGGCAGCGGTAAAAAGGGTAGAAATCCCGAAACCGGATGGCGGGGCGAGACAACTGGGGATACCGACAGTGATCGATCGACTACTCCAACAAGCGATCGCACAGGTACTCACGCCGAAATTTGAGCGGAAATTCTCAACACACAGCTACGGATTCCGACCCGCATGACGCAGTGAAAGCAGCGCAAGAATACGCACAAGAAGGGAATGAATGGGTGGTGGATATCGATCTGGAAAAATTCTTTGACCGAGTCAACCACGACATGCTGATGGCAAGAATAGCGCGCGAAGTAAAAGACAAACGAGTGCTGAAACTGATCCGAGCGTATCTAAACAGTGGCGTGATGATAAATGGGATAAAGATGGAAACAGAAGAAGGAACACCGCAAGGCGGGCCGCTGTCGCCATTACTATCGAATATCATGCTGGACGATTTAGACAAAGAACTGGAAAAACGCGGGCACAAATTTGTACGCTACGCGGACGACTGTAACATCTATGTAAAAACAGAAAGAGCAGGCGGACGAGTAATGGAAAGCGTGAGGAAGTTTCTAGAAGAGAAGCTGAAGTTGAAAGTCAACCAGAAGAAAAGCAAAGTGGAAAAAGCTTACCGGGTAAAGTTTCTAGGGTTTAGCTTTTACAAACGTAAAGGCGAGGTACAGGTACGAGTGGCAGAACGGAGTCTGGAAAGATTTAGAGAAAAACTTCGCAAACTGACCAAAAGAACGCGAAGCGGAAAGATAGAGGATATCATCCAGGAAATCAATGCTTACATAGTAGGATGGATAGGATACTATCGGCTGGCGAAAACACCAAGCGTATACGAAGGGCTGGACGGATGGATAAGGCGAAGGCTGAGGCAGATGATCTGGAAACGATGGAAGAGAGGAACGACCCGATATAAAGAATTGGTAAAACTCGGAGTTCCGAAATGGTATGCGCAAAAAGGGGCAGGAGGCACCATCCCTGGCGAATGGCAGCCAGTCCTGTGATCAATCAAGCTCTAAGCAACGGATATTTTCGTAACTTAGGGCTGAAAAGTGTCAAAATAAGGTATCAAGAACTGTGTTTAGCTTGATGAACCGCCGGATGCGGACCCGCATGTCCGGTGGTGTGAGAGGGGGCGGTTAGTCACCGCTCCCTACTCGATTTTACCATCTAACTTATTAAATAAGAATTCTGCATTGCTCGAAGGATATATTGAACTCTCTCAAAAGCATCTCTTTGTAGAAAAGCTCTTGTTTCCAAATCTTCTTCACCCATAAAATTAGCCACAAATACTGGACCAATAGCATCTATCGAGAAAAATTTATCTCGAAATATTTTCAATCCTTCTTCAACCAAAGAATGCATTGGAAACTGTTGAAAAGCACGCACTATTTCATCTATTCCACCTGGATAATTAGATAAACAATAATAAATATCGTACGCATCTTTTTCTTTTAAACGATTGTTCAATGCCTGGGACTTCATCATTAAGAACGGAACGATGGATGCAACTTTAATCAACGCTTTATCCTTTCCACCTTCCGGTAATAGGCTCTCAATAACGACATCAATTGGATCAAAAAATGCTAAATCACATGCTCGAGCCTTGCGGGGTTTCAGGTCTTGAACAACTTGTGTTCTGTGTTTCTTGCTCGTTCCTCCATATTCTCCGGCTAGAAAATCTACTTCTACTTTTACTTCATGTCCATCAATCATCAGGTTTCTGTAAAAGATAAATGGTTGATTTCCAGGAATATACCCTCTCATCCTTAATAATTCTGAAATTGTTCGATAGCCAGAATCTTGTATGAGATAATGATTGAGAGCAATATCAACATCAATTGAACCAATGTGCTTTTGTTCAGTCTGACTAATAATCATCCCTGGGACAGATCCCCCAACGATTACCATTCCATCTTTATATTCCCGAAGTAAATGTGCGATCTCAAGAAGTACGCGTTTTGCTGCTTCTACTAGGAAATCTGGATATTCATCGATGCTTGTTGCCATGTTGGTTCTATTACCTCTTTCAATATTGAATCTGCAGCTTCTTCTCCACGACCAGGATAATTCATGAGATCAAGAAATACTGTTATTGGGTTCGCCACAATTATATTATTAATAATTTGTGTATTCCAAAAAACTCCTTCATCATAAGGTGTGATCAATGCCAAATTTGCGCCACTCTCAACTGGTTTTAAACCTGCTTTTAAAGCAATTCGATCAATTTCACGATTTATGTAGACCATCGCTCTTTGACCTTTCACCATGGGTGCCAGGTAATTGGCCGCAGAAAACCCTGTTAAGGCATAGGTAATATTCTCTATCTTACAAATATTGGCTATCTCTTTCTCAACCTCTAAAGATTGTTTCATTGTGAAGTAATTAGTAATTTTATTTCGGTTTAAATTATTATTAGTCTTCCAATCTGCCAATAATTGATCTGGTTTCACCAATATAATTCCATCCTGTGATCTCCTGAGCCACTCTTCTTCTTCCAGTTTCTTACTGACATGAGTGATCATGCCAGGGCTGACTTGTGCTTCATCCGCCAGCTCAATTACCCGCCAGGGACGATATGGAAAATTCAGAAGGACGCGCAGGATCCGTTCAGATTTCGGAGAATAAATGGATGACAATTCAGATTTGAATTGAAATTTGTTTGAAAAATTTTCTCGATGAATAAAGACTTGTTTAAAAGCCAGGAGACAATTTCCGGATAAATCGATATATCCAATTCCAGATTCTGAACAAATTTTTGCTGATTTTGGAGAAATATATGGCGCAACAACGACACCATAAGTATCTGGATCATTTTTGATCATCCACGCTAACGAATGGGTGCTTGAACGAATACGCTTTGGAGTGCCTAACGTACTCATCATGACTAAAAATGTTTGGTAGGAGTTTTTGGTTTGTATTTTGACACGAAAATTAGGTTCATCTTCCCCAGAACCTGGATCTGTTGTTATTATATCCAAATCAGGGACAAGAGAGATGATCTCTTTAAAAGCAGCCCAGCCTAAATCAATTATTTCAAATTTTTTTAACATAAATACTCTTTTTAATAATTATTAAAACATATATTGTTATTAAAATCAAGATATTATCTCAAACTAACAATTAACCGGATGATAATAAAATTTTATTCAGAGGTCCATCACACCTGATCAATGTTCCGATATGCATACGCAGCCAGCTGAAACGCCAGATATCCCATCCCCCAACTGAGGAGGAATGCCAGTAGAATCCCCACGATTTCGGGCACAAGCACATAGATCAACAAAGGAATCCCCGCAAACAGGATGCCTAATAAAATGCCGCCAGCGCTTAATTCAGGAACTGATCCATTTAACAACAGACCAGACCTGGAACGCCGGATCACATCAAACACGGCTACAAAAATGATGGCTGCCACCATACCAGGTACCAGAATTGCCAATCCGGGAATTTGCATCCCTAAAACAACGCCTCCCACAAAAAACCCAACCAGGCTGATCAACACTGCCAGAAGGTAAGTGAATCCCAGATCATTTATCAGAAATTTTTTATGGGAAATGGGCAACTGCCGAATCAAAGGCCAAACGGCGAGATCACTGCGGATTCGTTTAACAGAGATTTGGGCAAGCTGGATTATCCACAGGACGATCACAATCCCGCGACTGCCCATATCGGGTAAAACCGGGATTACAAATAAAAAGCCAAAAATTTGTAACCAGGTCAGTAATCCGGTTAAGCGAAATGTGCGTTGTGTTTGCAGAAGGTCCTTCCAGATCAGTACGCCGGGTCCCGCTAAGGTGGGCAGGCGGGTTGGTTTCCTTTCTACCCCCAGTCGCTGTTGTGTTTTCTCTTGCTCCACCAGACTGGTAAACCCATACCGGCTGGCAGTACTGATCAGTTCCAACCTTCCTGTTTCCTGAACAGCCCGGCTGAGACTGAAGTTCCTGGAAGCCTGATATAAAATCACCAACACCAGGAAAGCTACAATCCAGCTCGTCATCCAGGACAGCCAGTTAAAAACACCAACATATCCGATGCGCAAAGGGATCAAAATTAAATCAACAAACTGTACATTTCCACCGATAGATAAGATCAAAATCCCATAGAACAAAGCCAGAACAGGTACTGCTATCCATAACCAACGATTGCTTTTCCCCCTGGAGGACAAACGAACTACCCCCAATAACCAATGCAGTGCAAATAAAATCAGATGAACTGGAAGAATCGCCAACCAGGCGCGGATTCCAAACCCCATATATTCAAAAATCCGATTGGCACTCATTGCACCGGGAATTGTTACCTCTGCTAATGAAAAACCAAGTGTTACCGCCACAATCCAGAAGGGGATGGTATTCTTCAGCCAGGGCATCCACAACCAGCGCAGAATAATCCCGGCTCGAGGAAGCGGTGTCTGATTGATCAGCAATCCATCCTCTTCCGAAAATAGTACCGGACAGCGCCGGATGGCTTTCCAGGCAGCATAAAGACTCCACACGGCCAATAAAACCATTTGCACCAGCAGAGCTGCCTGCACAGGATTCTCAGGAGAAATCATCTCAAACAGTTTTGCTCCCCCACTGGCAAAAAATGTCAGAGTAACAAAAACCCACACACTGAAGAATAAAATCAAATACAGCAGGTAAATGCGATTATTCAGCGAATGATCGCTCTTCTCATAGGCTACAAAAGAAAGCCAGTAGGCGAACTCGCGTTCTTCCTGTCGCGAACGTAACCAATGGATTGCCTTCATTTAGACAGCCCTGATCTCACCATTACGAATAAACAACCGTCGGTCGGCTAATTGATCGATCAACCCGGGATCGTGAGTAGTTAACAGAATCGCTGCCCCCGCATTCCGTAAGCTACGCAGTTCCTCCACCAGCATACTGACCCCTTCTTCATCCAGGGCGGAGGTGGGTTCGTCCAGCAACAGTACATCAAAAGGTCGGATCAGTGCCAGTATCAATCCTAATTTCAAACGCATTCCTCGTGAATAATGGTGCGGAAATAGATCCTTCGCCTCCCAGATGCCGTACTTCTTTATGAGACTCTCAGCCTTTTGTTCGAAGTCTTTTTCAACCCTGTTAGCCAGTGCAATAAAGCGTAGATGTTCCCAGGCAGTCAATTCAAGGTAGAAGCGTGGCACATCCGGCACATAGACCATACGGCGGCGTACTTCCACTTCGTCGCGGTAGAGATCATACCCCATTACCTGTACTGTACCGCTGGATAGGGGTACCAGTCCCGTCAGGCAGGAAAGCAGGGTGGTCTTGCCCGATCCATTTGGACCCGAAAGAATGCTGATTTCTCCCCCCATCAATTCAAAATTCGTCGGGGCTAATGCCACAAACGAATCATACTTTTTACTGAGATTATTCACAACCAGATGAGATGTCAACTTTTCCTCTCATTCCTAATCAAGTAGTTAATAACTCACACACATTGTTTCTACGTATAAGAATCAACATTTCTGGTAAAACCAAATGAATTTTTGATCATGATTAGGTCAACAGAATTCGCAGTTTCCTAATAGCTACCAACCAGGATTGATTTTTCATCTAATTCAGCTTTGATTTAAACTCGCGATAGAGGGAAGCATCGAACAGTGTTCTGAGTGCTTCTCTGCCAAAATCACTTAATTGAATACTATCTAATTCCAAAGACTTTATTGAACTCCGAAGAATTTTTTCTTCCTTTTTACATATAATGAAACCAAATGACTCCATGGGCTTAATGACTATTTCTTCCAGATCATCACACAATAGTCGAAATTGATAATCTTCAGTATCTGGATGAACAGAATATCCTAAGGCTGTCAAGACCTTTTTACAAAAATCTGTAAAATCGATTGATTGTGAAGCCAAAGTTGACGTTAATGCAAAATGAATAAACCTTTTAAAATCAGGTGGCAAATATTGAATTCGTGTAAATCGCAGCGATGTAATCAACCAGTATCCATGAAACCACCAACCACTAAACAACGTGTGTAATTGTTCCGCCGGAGGAATTTTTAAGAAGTTTTCCCCTTTAGCGGTCAATTTCCACAATTTTCCTTTACCCCCATCTATTAACTCGGACCAATACGCCAGCAGATGGATATAATAGACAGCCCAAACTTCATTTTCATTTTTGAATAATCTGGAAAATTCATCTTTATTCAAAAGAGGGTGGGAATACCCAGTCTTTTCCACTAAATCTTTGACTGCCTTTTGTGAAAAATTGCCGGTGGAGGATGTGCCGGAAACTTTGTTTTCCTGCAAATACGACAATAAATACCGCATATTGGTTAGCAGCGGTAAAGATTGAATTTTCTCCAAATCTCTTTTTTGAAGAGTTTTTACCCAGTTTTTAACAGCTACATTCGGATCAACCCAATCTTTTGGATCCTCAATCCATGTATTCAGACGCAAATTCCAATCATTCAATAGTTGAGCAACCAGGTCGATTCTATAATTTATCTTTATAAGATCGACCCTTTCAGGGTCAAAAAAACCACCCACCCAAATCAAGTAATGCTCATGTTCCGGATGTTTCGGATTCTTAATCGCTTCCAAAAATTGACTATACCCATATTCACCACCCACATCCTCCGGAGGGGTAGCTCTTTTTCCTTCCAGGAATTGCGGTAACCTGGTTTTTTTATCGTGTGGCAGCACTTTTTCTATTAATATGGAATGTTCCCAGCCATCCCCAAAATCATACAGGTAAGTAAATTGAGAACCTTTATTAAAATTAAAATCACTTACCTTGTAAAGTTCTTCATCTTCCTTCACAAAGTCCATAAATTCAGAATCTTCCGGGTCACCGTAAAGAACATTGCCTATCTTAAATTCATGCAAATGGTAGCCTGCCCACCCAAAAACAGCCTGAATAACTTCGTGCAGATCCCATAATGTCATCTGATCAGATACCAATACCCTGCGCCAGATGGGTGGTTTAATCTCTCGCAGGGTGATTTTAATTTGTAGAATTTTTTGAGCAGAATTGGTCATGGACACCTCCTCATTGGCGCATTATTAAGTTTACAACAACAATCGATACTCAATGGACTTACTCCATCTTAAAGATTACACAACAAGTTCAAGTATAATAAATTTTAGGTAATTTTTTTGTGGGATATTCCCGGAATTGTTTCAGAAAATCATCCAGTAGTTCGCGATTCAATGCAATCATTGGTATCAACTTCTTGTAGTGCCTGCCATCGTGAACCCAGCACAACATCATGTCCTGCCTTAACCAGTTGAACAGAAGCGCGTCATCACAAACCAATGCCTTCACGACCGGATAATTCTTTTGAGCAGGATACGATGTGATCGTTCCACCATCGATCAGTGTTTTGCGTTGTTGTTTGCTCATTCTGGATGCTGATATTCACGGTCTCAAACCATATCGCTGACATTAATAAATCAACATCGAATAGTAAATTGTTGCACCCACATGCACCAGAGCAACCATAAACAGAGTCAACCCCAAAGGGATATGAATGGTGTGCCACACTGATAATAACCGCCGTGCTGCAGCCAGGTTATTGATCTGCCGCCGGACCTGTTCATATTTCCGATTTACTCGCAATAATTCCAATTGGGTTTGTTTTCCCTGGCTGGAGGATCCGGTTCGAACAGCGAGATCGGTGAAAAAAGCGCCAATATCCACCCAGAAGCGGGAAAGAACATTCAAAACAGTTCCGCCACTGGTGTCGAACTTTTGAATGGGTTGAGTCTGATCCTGATGTCTCATTCGTACTAATTCAGCTTCCAATTTACGGGCGGACATTTCTAATTCCTGCAGCTCGATCTCAACCCCATTTGGTGTACGGGGAATGGCAGTGTAAATATAACGGCCAAAAAAGCCACTGAACACCATCAGAACAGTCATCAGACTCAAAACACCTGCCAGACCTTGAAACTGCCAGCCAGGATGCAAGAGCACCATGAATGGTCCCACAATACCGGTGAAAATATGGAATTCAAGCCAGCTGGACATCTTACCCCAGCGTGCGCCGCGTTTGCTTCGCTTACGCAATGAATACAGGCTTTCGGTCATCACCATCAGGATAAATCCTAATACCCCCAAACTATGTCCCCACAAGCTGCTGGCAGACGGAATCTCTCTGCTGCTGGTTTGAACCAACAGATAAAATAATGTGATGAAACCCATCGCAATCAAAGCATACACAAGTTCCTTCGACTTAAGCATTTTTCTGTGTGTACTCCTCCCAGAATTTTGACAGTGTATTCACCAGTGAATAGTTCGGAGATAGCAGAGTATCTCGTATAAGGCTTATATCCACCTGTTCACGAATGAGAATTTGTAATGGACGGGATAGGGTCTGATCGCCCATGATGATGGCACCGGTGATATAAGTAGGTGTAACATACAAGCGAATTCGATTGCTTTCCTCATAGGTCTGAGCGATGATTCCCAATGATTGTTGTCGCCACACCTCACTATCTCCGCGCATGATCCCGGCTACATCGGCATCTCCGTTGGCTTTATTTTCCTCAAGTATTTCTTTTCCCACCCGCCCAATGATGGTTGTGATCAAACCTCCCAGTCGGGTCACATTGAATGGATATTTCTTTTCATAGATGTAATTTCCACCGGCCATATTTAACCCTGCAATCCATCCCTGTTCAATCGCTGGTCGCCAGAGACTATCCAATAGATATTCACCACTCAGGCGATCGTATACCTGCGCTACATCTCCGGCAGCAAAAATATCCGGCTGACTGGTATGCAGCCCCTCATCCACAATCACGCCACGTTGTGTTTTTAAACCCGATTGTACGGCGAGATCCACTCGCGGTTTAATACCAATTGCAAAGGCTACCATCTGACAATCGAATTGCAGTCGAGTCTGTAGCTGCCTGGCGATTACACCCATTACTTTCCCTTTTTTACCTAGGATCTCTTCCAATTCTGTGTAATAGTGAATCTTGATTCCATCCTGAATCAGTCGATTTTCTACGATTTTCGATTCAACTTCATCCAGAACGCTACTCCAATATCTCTCACCACGCAGAAAATAATGAACTTGAATCCCACCGGCTGCCAAGCCTTCTACCAATTCCAGGGCTGTGATGCCCCCACCAATGACAACCGCTGTGCGCGCTTTTTGGGCATTTTTGAGAATACGATCCGCATCCTCCATGTTATCCAGTTTAACAACCCCTTCCAGTTCCACACCTGGAACCCCGGGCATGCTGGCAGTCGCACCGGTGGACAATAATAAGCGGTCATAAGGAATTTGTGATCCATCCATGATCCTTAGTTGGTGTTGGTCAGGAAGGATTTGTTGAACTGTTGCCTTTACCAATTGAATGTTTTGTTCTTTAAAATAGCCCTCATTAAATGGGAAAAGTTGATCTTGCGGGACTTCACCAGCCAATAAATATGCCAGTCCGGGACGGGAATAATATCCGTATGGATCATTGGTTATTACTTGAATTTTGCTTTTTGAATCTTCCCGGCGGATGGACCCGGCTGCGGCGATCCCAGCTGCTCCACTTCCGATAATAACATAATTCATCATTCGTTTCTATCCTTCAAATGTCTTCAGTCAGGATACACAAAGCGCAGAACACCGCGTGGACAGCGTCGCACACATTCTCCACAAGTCAGGCATTTGCTTTCCTGAATGGCTAATCCCCTCAATGCATGTGAACGAACATCCACATTGATTGGACAATTAAACGAACAAATTCCACATTGAACGCACCGGTTTTCATCCGGCAAAATATATCCGGATGCTAACGTATCCAGTTTAAGACTGGTTTCCTTAAACATTCCACCCAGTTTGTTGGAATAAGGGTTGTCCCTTCTAATCATCATTTTTCTCTCCATTCCCATGACATTCCATGCAACGTGCAACATAGTCCGGGATTCCTTTTTCTTCGTGTTTTTTGGTCATTTCTGATTGATTGTGACAATTAAAACAGGTCCAACTGCTGCTACCAGAAGGATGGCATTGTGCACATTCCCCATTGGCTTTTCCATGATTCACCGGGAAAGAATGGCTGAAGGTAGCACCTTGCCATGAGTCCGTGTTATGACAACTGGAGCATTGCCCGGTGAAGTGATTGGCCGGTTTATTACCCGAATGACAACTTTGACAATCAGTGGCACCCACAGCTGCGTGATTGAAACTGGCTGGTCGCCAGGCATTGGTGCTGTGGCATGCGGAACATTGCCCCGAGAAATGGTTGGCTGGTTTGTTCACGGAGTGACAGCTCTGACAATCCTTTGCTCCTGCAACCGCATGATCAAAATTGGCCGGAATCCAGGCATTGGTTCTGTGACAGGCAGAACATTGGCCCGAGAAATGATTGGATGGCTTATTTTTTGTGTGGCAACTCTGGCAGTCCGTTGCGCCAGCCACCGCATGGTCAAAGCTGGCAGGGATCCAGGCAGTCGTCGAATGACAACTGGAACATTGACCAGAAAAATGATTCGCTGGTTTATTTACCAAATGACAGCTCTGGCAATCCACTGCTGCAACGCTGGAATGATCAAAGGATGCGGGCACCCACCCGGTAGCTGTGTGACATAACGAGCAGACACCCAGGTAGTGATTGTCCGGGATTATCGCCAGGTGGCATTCAACACATTGATTCGGTAATCCAGCATAGGTGATGCCACTATGACAACCTTCACAGGTCAATTCTGAATGTTTTCCCATCAATGGGAAAAATTCATGGTCTGCACCAGTACTCCCCGGCAGAAATGGAATCTTATGCGGTATAAGGGTGACCTGTCCCTCAGGGACAGTGTTGGCAATGGAACTGGCTTTTATACTGGTTTTCAGAGGGGCCTGGTTTAACTCGAATAGTTCTGATAAAAGATTAGAGTCGTCCACTGCCAGTGTTTTCAGGCTGGTCAGTTTTTCCTGTGCCAGCGTAAATTTCGTCGGGAAATTTTCTGCCAGGTATGTAAATTGATTGACGCTTTCTTGAATTCTGGATAAGGTATTTGTTAAATGCAAACGCAGATTTCTGTTATTGTCAGATTTTCCATCCTGTAGTTGATTCAGGACATGGTCTAATTCAACCCAAACAGCATTTATGCGCTGTACTTCTCCAGGCTGGCCTGCGATGGTTTCCAGATCTTTTACCCGTTTATCCAGAATCTTCATCTCGTACCAGGCTTTACTGGTAGGATCACTGTAAAACACTAGGAATGCGTGTTCAAGGTGATCCTGCAATTGAAACAATTTTCCTTCCGGGTTAATCGGAGCGATTTCAGCAAAAGCAATCAGAGCTGCGCTGGATCCGGATAATAGAAATTGAACAATCAGGGTAAGTATTAACAAGGTTTTTTTCATTGTTGTTTCTCAATGTGTTATTTAATCATGGTTCTCACCATCCCAATGACATTCAACACAATCCATCAGTTCGATTTGAGTGATAGCTTCATCGTCGTGTTCTTCCAAAAATTCAGGATCATTCGAATCATGACAACCCTCGCAGGTGTATTGTACGTAGGTATTGATATGGCAGGTCTCACAGGCGATCTCCCCTTCGTCTCCATGATCCAGCGGAAATGTATGTTCTTTCAAAGTAGCTGGTTGCCAGGCAACTGTCGAATGGCAGGCAGCACAATTCAAACCAAAACTCCCGGCATGGATTTCTGGTTCAGCATGACAATCTGAGCACTCCTTAGGCAAACCAACAAATTCTTGATTCACATGGCAAGCAACACAATCCACTTCAATATGCGCGCCATCCAGGATGAAAATATTGTTGTGATCAAAATTATGCATTCGATCCACACCATCATGGCAGGCTGTGCAATCAAATCCGAATTCTTCAGAATGCTTTTGCATAAATTCAAAATCATGCTGCTCATGACAATTCTTACAGGTAACCACATCCACGTCGACAGTTTCCTGTTGATGACAGCTCAAACAGGTTATGGATAGGCCCTGGTAATCAAATTCATGAAGTATCAGACTGAAACCTGCTAAATCGTGATCGAATGGGTTCCCTTCCCACACAGCCGGGTTCCAGGCAAGTGTTGAATGACATTCAACACAATCGGATGAAAACATACCGGTATGCTGTTCAGGTTCAGCATGACAACTGGAACAGGTAGAACTGATTTGGAATTCATTCACCGTGTGACAATCCTGACACCCCAAAGCAACATGTTTTCCGGTCAATGGAAATTCAGTCTGGTCATGGTTAAATTTTTGAAGCGCATCTTGCAGCATATCAAAATCCCGTCCCTTATGATCTGTGTGGCAGGTACGACAGGAGTCAACCCCACTTAAAACACCATGTAATCCATTTTGCTGATCAATCTGGCTGGCGATATCTTCATGGCATTGCATACAACTCTCTGCCTGACTGGCTGTGAAAGGTTGGTGGCAATATTTGCATTGGTTTTCGATTTCAGCGTGGGAGTTGGCGTTCGCAAGCACCAGACCCCGTGTATTTTGCGCGGATAATTTACCAGGGCTGAAGATTGTGGATCCTTGAAAGCCGAGAACGGAAATCAGGATGAACAAAGCCACGGTTGCCAGAAAAATACTCAAAGGGGAAAACAGTGGTGATTCACTGCTTTTTGATCTATTCAAATGCAAGCCTTTAGCTCGATAAAAATTTTTACAATTATAGTACTTTTTATCCTAATTATAAATAATTACGAATTTTTACTCAAATTTGTAAGGTTTTTGTAACTACACAGGTAATTTGAGTCAACAATAATTATGTAGGACAAAAGAATCTATACAGAGGAATAAAGAAGAGACACATTACGTCTAGCTTTTCTTGGCAACCCTGATCTGCCTGATTGTATTTCTTCAGGCTGAGTGGTTACAAAATCTTTGAATTAATACCCGCATTCAGAAGCCAAAATCATCTTCGTTTAAATTTTGATTGTTTTATTGAAAATCAGTCCACGTTGAGTAGTTTGAAATGGGCAGCAGATATTGTTTCTCTATCCATCTTCAGCACTTCGCGATCATAGGTCAGATAGCCATTGATCTCGTATTCCACATCACAGATTTCTGTGTAGATGGCTGCTACCAGTCCCCTCTCTTTCAGCGTGATTAGTTTATCCATTAATTTCAAGTACCATTTGGTCAGTTCTGCACTGGTTTTCACCATGCGGTAGGCGAATAATTTTTCCTCCTGCCAGAGGTGACCTTCCACTTTAAGACCAATGCCACCAAATTCGGAGAGCGCAACAGCCCGATCTTTATCGATGCGGGGGATTCCAGGCCCGACATACTTGTGAATAGAGTAGATATCGCCATTGCCCTGGTCGAACCAGCCAGAAGCGACATCCACCAGACGGGATGGATCACTGGCTTTAACCCAATCACCGATTTCTAGGGCGTTGAACTGTCCCCAGGATTCATTGAATGGCACCCAGACCACGATGGATGGATGGTTGTGTAAATTGTTCAGCATGGCCTGTAATTCGCGCTTGAAATTCTCACGAACCTGTGGATCTTCCCGTCCAAACCAATGGAAACGGCGATCATCCCGAATTTTGAGGTTGAGCAGGAATCCCATGCCCAGAACCAATGTATGTGGCACCTTTCCTCCACAGGGCATATCCTGCCATACCAGCATCCCCAGCCGGTCGCAATGGTAGTACCAGCGTGCTGGCTCCACCTTGATATGCTTGCGTATCATGTTCATACCCAGTGATTTGCAAAACTCGATATCATAACGCAAAGCTTCATCCGTCGGGGCGGTGTAGAGACCATCCGGCCAGTAGCCCTGATCCAGTGGACCATACTGGAAGATCGGGTTTCGATTGAGAAGGATACGTGGAATTCCTTTTTCATCCGGTTGCATGCTTATTTCACGGAAGCCGCAATACGAATCAACAGCATCCACAATCCGGTTCATGTGGACTAGCGTTATCTTTAAATCATACAGGTTGGGATTGTCGGGTGTCCATAATCGCGCATCCGGATAATCAAGGAAAATAGGATCTCCCTGGACACCAATGGCTTGAGTCAAAACGATGCCCTCTTTGGACAATTTTAATTGGACCTCATGCTCATCCAGCTCATCCGAGAGAGAAACCTGAACTTCCAGCCGGGCAGGCTCGATGCTGGGAGTGACTTTGATCTCCTTGATAAAAACCTCAGGCAACGGCTCCAGCCAGACGGTTTGCCAGATACCTGAAACGGCCGTATAGAAGACAAAGCCGGGTTTAAGAGTTTGCTTTCCGCGTTCCTGCCAGCCTTCACTGGTGGGGTCATAGACTTTCACCAGCAACTCATTTTCAGCGCCATAACGCAAATAAGTGGTTAACTCAAACGAAAATGGATCGTAACCACCCTGGTGCTGCCCCAGATAGTGTCCGTTGCACCAAACATCTGTCTGCCAATCGACGGCGCCAAAATGCAGAACGACCCTGTAGCTTTTCCATTCCATGGGGATCTCGAAAGTTCGCCGGTACCATAGAAGTTCAGTTGGAAGAAGGGGTCTTCCGACTCCCGATAGTGAAGATTCGATTGGGAAGGGTACCAGCATCTTTCCATCATATTCCTCGGGAATTTCCTGCTCCCTGGGTGATACCGCGTACTCCCAAAGCCCATTCAGGTTCATCCAGTCAACGCGCACCAGTTGCGGACGTGGATATTCAGGCAAAGGACATTGTGGATCAACATTGTTTACCCAACGGGTTTGAATCTTGCCTGAAACTGGAGACCAATCCAAATAGGTCATGCTTCCACCTCTGCCAGGCGGATATGTTTGGGGATTTGCAGTAACGGCAGCAGGGTTAATAAATTGATTGCTGCTGCAACGTAATAGATGACCGGTGTGGGGATAAAGCCGGCTTCACCGTTTAACAAGGTAGGAATCCCGTAAGAGCGAATGAGAAAAGAACCGATGGCAGGGCCAATCACCATGGGTAATAAGACCCAAAAGACCATGCGCACCCCCTGAAACTGCCCACGCTGTTGGGTTGGATAAAGGTCTTTCAACCAGGCACCGGAAACGATCCCAAAGGCAGCCATAGCGACTGTCTGAAGAACACCTGCCACCAAAAGGAAAGGAATCCCACGGGCAAAAGAGAAAATCAATGCAGTAGCTGCAGATGCAAATGCCATCCAAAGAATAAAGGTGCGGCGAGGTATGCGATCTACCAGGATGCCGAGGGGAATGGTGCTGAGCGCAGTGATGATCAGAACGCCGCCCATGATCAACCCCATTGTGCCCTTATCATATCCCAGGAAATGCTCAATATAAATCAACAGGTAAGGGAAGGTCACCTGCCAGGCGATTCCGTTAATGGAGATCGCAACAAATAAAAGGAACAGAACTCTATTATTGCGCACAATCTTAAAACTGAAGGTATTGAGCACTTCGCGCCAATAGGGTAACCGTTGTTGATTTTTCTCTTCTTCATTGACCGGGGCATCCCGCAAGAGAAGGCCGCCGATCAGACCTGTTAGCGCAACAAAACCACCCAGCCCGTAAAAGAACACAAAATATCCGAACTGTTCAATCACCATGCCAGCCAGCGCTGTCGTTAAAATGAACGAAATAAATACGCTCATCTGGATTAAACCTTCCACCCGTCCACGATTGGTGGTATCGGTGATATCGGTTGTCCAGGCGCTGAAGCTGGCATCATTGGCGGTGGAACCAAAGAAAGTCATCACCGCATCCGCAACAATTACCATGAAAACAGCTACGCCAATGGGGCGGATCAGTGATACGGTTGGAAACAGAGCTGTCACAATTCCCCAAAGGATATAACCAAACAGGATGTAAGGACGTCTTCGTCCAAAACGGGTATATGTTCGGTCGGATAGCGTACCAATCAAGAGCGTCGTTACGGTAGCCGTGATAGCACTGACCGCCACCATCCAGGCAATCGGTCGTGGATTGGGGGTTAACGTATCGAAAACAAAGGTATTGAACCAGGCATTTTCGACTCCCCAGGCAATCTGCCCGGAAAGAGAAAGTAAACCGATGACAAACCAGGTGCGAATCGATAATGGTGTTCGCTGGATGGAAGATTTTTTCATGGGAAATCCTTTTGGAGAGATTTAGAATAAATTTAATTATATTCTGAGTTTAGAAGCGTCATCCTTTTTCTTTGATTTAATTAATTCTTTCTCCGTGTTGTCGTATAATGAATTAATTCACATCCATTTGGAAATCAAATGAAAGAAGAAAGCAGCATAGATCTCTCATTAAACAAAATCCAAACCTTTCAAAAGAAGGTTGATTTGAAAGGCGCTTTTCGTTATTTAATCAAGAAAATTCTCCTTATTTTTATCACCATATTTACAGGCATCTTTATCACAGTTGTGATCATTAATCGTCCCATCCCAGCCACAATTGGCATGCGGCCACCCCAATTGGATGCCACCATCCAAAGACGAATCGACATCGCAGTCCGTTTTTATGATCAGGACCATCCAGAACTGAACAACCTTTCGGTTGAAGAACGCGAGGAGGTTCTCAATATTTATCGAGAAGAGTTGGTTGAAGAAAGTGGATTAAATGACCCACCTCTTCAGAAACATATTAAGTGGACATTGAATTCCTTGAGATTTGATTGGGGAAGAATTGGAATTTCTACTGTCAGGCCGTTGGAGGCTTTTGCCCAGGGAAGAACGAGATATAATCTGAACGAAGTAATACTTCAATATCTCCCCATGACCCTATTGTTGGTAGGGACTTCATATTTGATTTTATTTATTTTCGGCTTACCGTTGGCGCTATTTCTCAGTCAAAAATCCAACTCCTTTTTGGATAGACTTTTCACATGGATTGCGCCTATTTCATCCATTCCCAGCTGGGTGATCGGAATTTTGTTGATTATGTTCTTTGCCGTGGAACTGAAATGGTTGCCTGCTTATGGTGCTTTTGATCAGGTCCCACCGGAGACGAAATGGGGTTATATTCCAATCGTTGGCAAACATATGATTCTGCCGGTGACAGCCATCGTCCTGAGCTTATTCTTCCAGTTAGTTTATTCCTGGCGAACAATTTTTGTAACATTCAGCCATGAGGATTACGTGGATCTGGGTGTGGCATTGGGTGTGAAACCTCGCCGATTACGCCGGGATTATATCCTTAAACCTACTCTACCATTTGTTATTACAAATTTTTCTTTATTACTCATTAGTTTCTGGCAGATGACCATGGCTTTGGAAGTAATTTTCCAATGGCAAGGAATAGGCTGGTTGTTTATCAATGCCGGCTTACCTAACTTCTGGGGAGAAAGCATGTACCCGGGAGAGTTGATAATAGCTCTCTCACTGATTGTTCTATTTGCTTATCTCCTGGGAATCATAGTATTTCTGTTAGATATCGTCTATGTTCTGGTTGATCCACGTATTCGCCTGGAGCAGAAAGAACCGACTTTACGTACGATTAAGAAAAACAAAGGGGAATTGAAAAAGAACTCACAGTATAGTTCTGCTTTGTTTGACCAGGCATATCAAAAAAGAGAGAAACCAAACCAGGTTGCCATAAATTTTAAGTCAATCATTAATGCAATCAAACCTGATTACAAAACCTCCATAATCAATATGAAGAGATTTATCTTAGAGGTTAAGCGCTTTCCCTCAGCAATTTTGGGATTCTTCATCATTTTTCTTCTAATCATTGGTTCGATATATGCAGTGATCGCATTACCATACAAAGAAATCGGTATGGCGTGGCGTGGATCCACGATGACGGGTCGCACAGATGTGCCTAAGATGGCCAGACCTGCCTGGTTTAATTTTTTCACAAGCGCAAAGAATCTATCCACATTCAGTATGAATGACGAGAGTGAAAATGTGGTTCGAATGGAAAAACCGCTCGAAAATGGGGGAAAACAAATCTCAATTGTCTACCTGTTTGACTATCATTTTGCAGATTTTCCTTCTGAGATGAATTTGTACTTAAACGGAATTTACAAAGAAAAAAATCCTTTCGTTTCTATGAAATGGATCACACCAGATGGCAGGGAGTTTAATCTAAAAGGGTTAGGTGTTGACTCTGAGAGAATATTTGATTTTAATGAAGCCATTCCTGCGCGTCGCCTGGTATCTCAGAATAAAAATTGGGAGCAATGGTTCAATTTCACAAAAATTTTTCCTACACCGAATTTTCATCTTCTATTTGCAGATCCAGATGTTAATTCTCCCAAAGTATTGAACGGTCTTTATCAATTGAGGATCAATGGAATTACTTTTGAACCGGAAAGTGATATCGAGGCTGAATTGGTGATGTTAGGGCAGGTATATGGTCTGGCAGGTACCGATTACTTGCGGCGCGACTTATCCGTCCCATTGTTTTGGGGAATGCCATTTGCTTTGATTATAGGATTATTTGGATCCCTGGCGACTACAGTCCTATCGATGATGTTGGCGGCAACTGGCGTGTGGTTTGGCGGTTGGGTCGATGATTTAATCCAGCGACTGACAGAGGTAAACTTGATTTTACCCATTTTAGCGATCAGTGTTTTGGCATATGCTTATCTTGGAATCAGCATCTGGGTAATATTTATTATTGTTATTTTATTAAACGTTTTCGGAGCGCCATTGAAAAGTTTCCGCTCTGTTCTGTTACAGGTGCGCGAATCACCTTATATTGAATCCGCCAGAGCCTATGGGGCCAACAGTTTCCGAATCATTATCAAGTATTTGGTGCCCAGGATAATCCCGGTATTGGTTCCACAATTGGTAATTTTGATCCCCAGTTTTGTGTTTCTGGAAGCCACTCTGGGATTATTCAATATCAGCACTGGTTTACCCACCTGGGGAACTGTGATTTTCCAGGCAGCCTCTAAAGGAGCTTTATATGGGTCACGGTATTGGGTGTTGGCTCCACTAAGTTTGTTATTGATCTCTGGTTTTGCATTTTCATTATGTGGGTCAGCACTGGAGAAAATTCTCAATCCGCGTTTACTGGATGATTAATAAACATAACAAGGTTAAAAAAATACTGAATACAGACCTGTAACAATCAAATTAGTATGTGGCAGATTTAAGTGATGATTGAGGCGTTAGTGGAGGAAAAGATGCCGGCTACTTTTCAAAAATTGAACCTTAAGGGTCAAAAACAAATCCTGGTTTTGAATGCACCAATGGTTTGTCTATTCTAAAGACACCTCCAAAAAATATTAAGCAGATTTCAACCGTGACAATGGTTGGGATGTGATGGCAGCCGCTGGTTACCAACCGGTGCGCAGGCAGGCTTCATTCCGTGCTGCCTGTCCATTTTGTATTGATTTGAATAGCCCGCGATTCCGGGAATATGACGCCACTGAGTTTTCCTGATGAGATCATGCAGCTAATCAAGGCAGTTTTCACCGAAAGAAAAATTGTCATTTTGGCGACGACAGCAGCACAGGTGAATTACTGGGCACAGCTTATTCAAGCGCTCGGGGCACCACCGGCTGGTTTCATGGAAGCGGGTGAATGGCCGGATGCGGTTTAATTTCCAAGCAGGTTTTTCAAAAAAATAGGCGGGTTTACCCCCAGAGACATCACTGCCACAACAACTCCAATTAAGATGAACACAGCAGATACCATGATGGTGGTAAACACCCCATTCACACGTTTTTCCAGAACTGCTTGCTCTGGCTCATCCGGATCATAATATACCGTTACCTGGCTGCCTGCTGGATACTGTTCTACAATGGATTGTTGTTTGCGCCTGTGGCTGGTGCGCATACCATAATCAAAATTGATGCAATCACACTTGAAAGAGGTTTTGTTCACCTGGTATTCAAACACGATGTTTGCAATGTAGGTTGTGGTCTGGTAACCATCTTCATCCGTAGTGGTTTGCGCATCCAATTCAGAAGATATAATTTTCCCCGGAGTGGTAAGCCAATTTTTGCTGAGTCTGGCTTTGGAGAAATTTTTCATCAATTTAACCAACATCCCAATCCCAATGCCAATAAACACCAGGCAAAAGAAGATGATTAGAATGAGAACCCACGAATTGGATTGCACAGTAGTAGACATAAGGTTATTCACCTCTCAGGTTTATCGTAACAAAAAACAACCTTAAAAAGCAAGTATGAATTTCTTAAACATCAACTCAACTTCATCACAATAATTCGCTATAATCTTTTAAACGGCATTCAAGAATCTGGAGGTATTATGCGAGAAAAAAAATGGTTGTTACTGTTTTTGATCTTTTTGGTGGTTGGCTGCCAGATGTTTGTACCTTCAGTGACACCAACTGCTGGTATTCTTCCGGAAGAAGTTACCCCTTTGCCTGCCTCCTCTTCCACTCCAGGGGTAATGGTGACCGCCAGACCTGTCTCTGAACCTGTGGATTTTGCGCCTTCAGCCTGGCATAAATTGACCATGATGCCGTTATCTGTGTATGATCCAGGGGATGCAATTACCCCGTATGGTAAATTACCGCTGATATTGAGCAGCATTCAGAACCGGGATGTGATCTCAGGCTTAACTGTTGATCAACAGATATTTCTGGCACAAAATGGCTTTATCGTGATTGACAGCCAGGAAGAGCAGTTTACAGATATCCGCAATGCAGTAGCAAAACAACAGGGTCAACCTTATTTCTTAACCACCGACGCAGTGTATCATGCCTTGCATGTGAGCTTTAATGATTTGTTGGAGTCATTGGAAAAAGAAGCCTTACGTCCGATCATGATCAAGCTAATGGAGACAGTATATTTGCAGGTAGATGGTTATTTTCAATCCAGTCAGGGAAATAACCTGGAAGTCGATGCCCGGTTGGCACGTAATTATCTGGCTGTTGCCCTTAAACTGTTTTCACCGGAGTACCCGTTGCCCGATGAGGTAGCAGCAATGATTGCAGAACAACTGGACCAGATTACTGCCGAAGCTGGAAAAGGGGAATCCGCACTAATTCCAGGATTAATAGATGATTACACAGCTTATCGCCCGGTTGGTCATTACACCAGCAGCCCTGAACTCCAACAATATTTTCGCGGTATGACCTGGTTGGGACGGGTGGCTTTCAACTTGAGAGGATTGGATAACCAATCATCTCCCAGCAAAGCGCCCTTACTGATTACGCTGGCTTTGCGCGAAACCAAACTGGAAGGGGTACCAGCCTATAAGGTCTGGCTATCTATCCATGAGGTGTTGGACTTCATCATTGGCCCTTCAGATGATCCGGGTCCGATGGAGCTCAATGAGCTGATGGAAGACATGTATGGATCTGATATTTACCTGGAGTTGTTGCAGGATGAAGCAAAATGGCAGGAATTTATTTCGCGTGTGGAAGAGTTGCCGGCACCACAAATCAACTCGACGTTTCAGGACACCTCCCTTGAGATGGATTTTGAACGCGATTGGCGTTTCATGGGTCAACGCTTCACCCTGGATGGCTTCATTTTCCAACAATTAATCACCGATAAAGTCACTCGGCGCGCTTTTCCCAAAGGTTTGGATCTGGCAGCTACCTACGGATCCATAGAAGCTGAAAAAAGCCTGAAATTATCCGGTGAGACACGCTATCCGAACTACACCGAACAGCTTGAGGAAATGAAAAATTTTGTAAATGAGCTACCCGAGGAGTTCTGGACAGAACGTTTTTACTCTGCCTGGCAGTTCGCCTTCCGCGCCCAGATTGAACCCAGAGGAACCGCTTACCCAGCGTTTATGCAAACACCAGCCTGGCGTTACAAGGAGATCAATAGCATGCTTGCCAGTTGGGCGGAGTTGAAACACGACACGATCCTATATGCGAAAATGCCGGAAGGACTGGGAGGAGGTGGTCCTCCGGTTTCCGGGCCCGCACCAGCTTACGTTGAACCCAACCCCAATGTTTTTTATCGCATGGCCTTTGCCAGCCGGACCTTGTACGATGGTTTGAGTGCAACCATCTTCGATTGGCAAAATCGAAATTGGGTGCAATCCGAATTCACCGGTCAACCCGGTTTACAGGAATACCTGAATCACATGATGCAACTGGGTGAAAAGATGGAAAGTTTCGGTGAGATTGCTGAACGTGAATTACGCGGTGAGCCTCTCACTGAGGATGATTATTACCGCCTCACTGCCTGCCTGGAGTACAAGGAATGTGTCGATCCAATGGGTTACATGGGGGATTCAATGAAACCGGAACCGATCCCTATCATTGCAGCTGTTTCTGGTTTTGAAAACCAGATCATGGAAGTTGGGGTGGGCTACCTGAATCGGATTTATGTTGCGATTCCGATCAATGGAGAAACCTACGTTGCCCAGGGTGGTGTACTCAGCTATTATGAATTTATCCAGACGCGGGAGGAGCGCTTAACAGATGAAGCCTGGCGAAAAATGCTGCAGCAGGATCCACCGCATCCGCCAGCCTGGATGGTCAATTTCATTGTACCGGGTGGCAGGGTTGTGGATGTGTTGGCATTCCGGATTGGGGATGTGTATGTGGTCACACAGGAGGGTGGTGATCCGCCCTTGAACCTGCGCGCAGAACCTTCACGAACAGCAAAAGTAGCAACAACGCTTGAGACGGATACTTATTTCGAAATTATTGCAGGACCAGAATTGGTTAATAAAGAGACCTGGTGGAAGGTGCGAATTTTTAATGAGGATACGGAAGGCTGGATTCTGGAAAGTCAGGTGTGGTATCAACGTTCGTATTAGTGAAAATCATCATTTACTTGTCCAATCTTCATGTTTGGGGATAATATTTTTCTTTATATAATGAGTCCATATAGCCGGGTAAGGAACTTTTCTTCTGGTCATTTAACTTGCAGGTTGGCAATGAGTTCATATAGCCGGTGAAGGAACCTTTATCTGTGAAAATTACCGATCATAAGAGCAGCCACATAAGAGAGGTTTTCCTCTTGTTTCTTAAATTAGGTTTCACCGCCTTTGGCGGACCTGCCGCTCATATCGGGATGATGCATGACGAGGTGGTCAAGCGCCGAAAATGGCTGGATGAACAGGAGTTTTTGGATTTACTGGGCGCTACCAACTTAATCCCGGGTCCCAATTCCACCGAAATGGCCATTCACATCAGCTACAAACGTGCTGGCTGGCGTGGATTGATTCTGGGTGGGATGAGTTTCATCCTGCCGGCCGTGTTGATTGTACTTGGACTGGCGTGGTTGTATGTGCAGTATGGTTCTTATCCCCAGGTGGAATGGCTTCTGTATGGGATTAAGCCAGTGGTGATAGCCATTGTTTTACAGGCATTATGGAATCTGGGACGCAAGGCAATCAAAGATTGGTTAACTGCTGTTATGGTAGTGGTTGTCATCGGATTGTATTGGGTTGGGATCAATGAAATCGGATTACTATTTGGCGGTGGATTTGCCTTGCTCCTGCTTAAAAACATTAAGAATTTTCCGTTCAAAAAAGTTGCCGGGGTTGCATTTCCCGGAAGTATATTAGCACTAACAACGCAGACAATGAGCGGGGTTCAATTACCCTTATTATTTTTCACCTTTTTGAAAATCGGCTCCGTCCTGTATGGCAGCGGCTATGTGCTGCTGGCATTTCTACGCGCTGATTTTGTGGTGCATCTGGGCTGGCTGACCGATCAGCAGTTGATTGATGCCATCGCCATCGGGCAGGTGACACCGGGACCGGTCTTCACCACAGCCACATTTATTGGTTATATTTTATCTGGTGTGCCTGGTGCTTTGCTGGCAACCCTGGGCATCTTCCTGCCTTCATTTGTATTTGTGGCGCTTTCTTCCCCCCTGATTCCTAAATTGAGAAATTCAAAATTCTTCGGCAGTCTGCTGGACGGCATCAATGCTGTCTCATTGGGTCTCATGGCAGCTGTTCTGATGCAGTTAGGCCGTTCCTCTTTGATTGATCCTGTGACGATATTGATCGGACTCATCGCAGCGATTTTATTAATCCGCTATCGTATCAATTCAACCTGGTTGATTTTAGGAGGAGGTATCATTGGTTTGGTTTCCGCTTTTGTGTGATGCAAATCGCGGATTCATTATTTTTCCTGAAAGATTGATACAATTAAATATAAGAAATTGTTTTCCTGTGAGATACGAAATGAAAAAACCTGACAACTATAGTCCCCATTCAAGAGATTTGTTGGTACATGGTATTGCTTCTGCCAAGGTAGGTGAGAAGCAATTGGCTTATAAATATCTGGAACGATATTTGTATCAGGATCCACCTCTAAAAGAACAAATGGACGCCATGTATTATTTGAGTCTGGTCTCTCCAACCGAAGCAGAACAACGCGAATGGATTGAAAAAATATTGGCAATGGATCCTACCGAAGGAAGAGCGCGTCGTCAATTAGCGATTCTGAATGGGGAACTACAGCCGGAAAAAATTGTGGATCCTGATCGCTTGCCCGAGCAAGTAGCGCAGCAGATTTCAGCCAATGATCTGGAGCGTTTTACCTGTCCACAATGTGGTGGCCGCATGACCTTTGCTGCGGATGGACAATCTTTATTGTGTGAAAATTGTGAGGTCAAATCTTTACGAAGAAAATCCGGCAACCGGATTGAGGAAACTAATTTTTTTATCTCTCTCGCTACCGGTCAGGGACATTCCAAAGCGGTCAACACACAGTTATCACGGTGTGCAGGATGTGGGTCTGAATTCATCATTCCTTCGCTGCAACTTAGCTGGCAATGCCCTTATTGTGAATCTAATTATGCTGTGGTGCAAAAAGAAGAGAGAGAAATTCTGTTACCGGAGGCTCTGATTCCCTTTGGTCTGACCGAAAGCCAGGCGTACGAGACCCTGATCGCATGGTGGAATGGAAATCAGGATGCCAATCCAGGAAAATTCGAAGCTATGCAAGGCATCTATTTACCAATCTGGACGTTCGATATTGGTGGATTCATCGATTGGCAATTGGAAATTAAGGAGAACCGCCAATGGTATCCACAAAGCAGTACCAAAGCGATTTTTTATGATGATATTCGGGCACCCGCCACACGCAAATGTCCGCGGCTTATGAATGATTTGATGAGCAGTTATGAATTTGAGGCAATGGTCGCATTTGATTATCAGTATCTGGTCAATTGGATAGCGGAGAGTTATGATGTGCCAGCCGGAGATGCAGCGCTCAGTGCACGCAAGCTGGCATTGGAAGCAGAACGACAATACTTGAAGGATGTGAATTTTCAACCAATCCGCAATTTGGCTTTGAATACCAGCCGTGTCACCGTTGAACAATACAAACTGGTACTGGTTCCGGTCTGGAGTGTCATGCTGGTGTTGGGTGCCGAGCGCTTTCCGGTCATGATCAATGGGCAGAACGGCAAACTTTTCAGCACCTATCAGGACGAGCACAAAAATGGCTGGTTATCGAAAATGTTACGCTGGATCGATTGAGGATAACGAAGCGGTGACGCAGGCTTCATACGAAATTTTATCCGGGATCAAGGCCTTTGTGCTGGACATGGATGGCACCGTGTTCCTGAGTGACAGGTTGTTGCCCGGTGCGATAGAGTTGGTTGATACATTAAAACTTTCAAAAATCCCCTTTTTATTTCTTACCAACAACTCTTCCAAGCATCGTGGCAACTATGCGGAGAAACTCAACCGGTTGGGATTGGAGGTGGATGAAAGCCTGATTTTTACCTCCGGAGAAGCTACCGTGCACTTCCTGCGGGAGCATTTTCCGCATATTCAACAGATTGATCTGTATGGCACGCCAGCATTGGAAGAAGAATTCATAGGTCATGGCTTTATTCTGACCACGGAGCACCCCCAGGCATTGGTGTTGGGATTTGACACCACCCTGACCTATGAGAAATTATGGCGCCTGTGTGATGGCGTACGAGCCGGGTTACCTTACTTTGCCACACACCCGGACATCAATTGCCCATTGGAAAATGGCGTCATGCCGGATATTGGAGCGATGATCGCTTTTGTGGCTGCTTCCACCGGTCGCAACCCGGACTACATCATCGGCAAACCAAATCCGCCTGTGGTGAGTGCGTTGGTGCGCCGTTTGGGACTTGCTGCTGATCAGATCTGCATGGTGGGGGATCGCCTGTACACCGATATTGCATTGGGGCAGGCTGAGTTACGTACTGTTTTGGTGTTGAGTGGCGAGACGAAACCCTCAGATTTGGATGAGTCTCCTTTTCAACCTGATCTGGTGGTGGAAAATCTGGAGCAATTGTGTACAATCATTAAGAACAGCTAATTTCTAAGGAGGGAAGGGATGCAAACTAGATTATTGGGAAAAACAGGACATATGTCCACCGTGGCAATATTTGGCGGAGCAGCTTTCTGGGATATTACCCAATCGGTGGCTGATACCGTTATGGAGCAGGTCATTGCTGCTGGGGTTAATCATATCGACGTGGCTCCGCAATATGGCGTGGCGGAAGAACGCATCGGACCCTGGATGAAGCGGGAAAGAGAACGCTTCTTTCTGGGTTGTAAAACCCTGGAACGCACAGCAAATGCTGCCTGGAATGATTTACAGACCTCTCTAAAACGATTGCAGGTAGATCGATTGGATCTCTATCAAATCCACGCGATCACATCACAGGAAGAACTGGATACTGTATTAATGAAAGGTGGCGTAATTGAAACACTGGTAAAAGCCAAGAAGGAAGGGTTGACACAGTATTTAGGCATCACCGGACATGGCATGCAAACCCCTGCCTTATTCCTGCAGGCCATTCAGCGTTTCGACTTTGACACCATCATGTTTCCGCTCAATTATGGTCTGATGGGGCAGGAAGCTTATCGCAAGGATGTGCTGGCGTTGATTGAAGCCTGTCAGCAACGCAATGTTGGCCGGATGATCATTAAATCGATTGCGCAGGCATCCTGGAACGAAAGACCCAAAACCCACACCACCTGGTATGAACCCTATCATACACAAGCCACCATTCAGGAAGCGATCAACTTTGTGCTTTCGCAGGATGTGACTGGCGTGTGTATGGCCGGGGACATCACCGTCATGCCCATGGTACTGCAGGCTTGCGAGCAATTCAGTCCGCTTTCTGAAGAAGAACAGAATTCGCTCATGGAACGCGGAAAATCGATGGAGATGATTTTTTAATTTTTTTGGTGCATTGCACTCTGTTCAGCTTTGTGTCAACTTTAAACTTTAGACTTTAAACTTTTTTAAGCACTTTCTCCAATACTTCCAGCGCTCGATGCATCAGTGCCATATTGGCCTGGGAGCCCATGTGGCCGAGGCGGAAGATTTTGCCAGCCAGGGGACCATAGCTACCACCCACCACCAGACCTTCAGCACGCAGCTTCCGGTCAAAATCTTGCCAGGTGATGCCTTCAGGAACATTGATAGCCGTAACCGTAGGAGATGAGATGAATGGAGGTTGGATGAAGAGTTTATAGCCGATTTTTTGCAATTGCTCGCGGCAATAGGTGGCGACCAGTTCATGGCGTTTGAAGGCCAGATCCAGTCCTTCTTCCAGCAGCATATCCAGGCTGGTGGCGATGGCTGCCAGGCCGTGCCAGTGTGGGGTATAGGGAAATTCGCCTTTTTGCTGGGTATCGCGAAAGGGAAGCAAGGCATCATAACCCCCATAAGCGACTTCGGCAATCATTTCCCAGGCTCGTGGACTGATGGCAAGGAAAGAGATATCGCAGGGGGCAGAGAGAACCTTCTGCGATCCACCGAGTGCCAGATCGATATACCACGCGTCGGTTTGAATGGGTACACCTCCCACGCTGGCAACCATATCGACATACAGCAACGGAATGTTATATTTCTGTTTGAGTTCTCCTAATTTTTCCAGAGGATTTAACGTTCCCGAAGGCGTTTCACAATGTACCACCGTGATCATTTTAGGCTGAAATTCGATGATCGCTTCTTCAACCTTTTGCCAATCCTGCAGGGTTTCATTATGGGCGAATCCGAGGGTCTTTACTTGCGCTCCAATGGAGCGCGCCATGTCACCGATCCCATAGCCAAACACACCGGTTGCCAACGCCAACACACGCTCTCCGGGTCGGATGGAGCTTTTGAGCGCACTCCATAGGGAAAGCATGCCTTCACCCGTTTGGAATACAATTTGATTCCGAGTGCCGAGCAACTGGCGCATTTTCAATTCGGTCTGATTATAAAGATCCAGGTATTCTGGTTCGAGATCGGGTGAACCGTAATCCTGCTGGTAAGAAGATAATATTCGCGAAGGTATCTGTACCGGACCCGGCACCATGGGAATTGGATAGGATTGCATAAGACCTCCTTATGGAGAATTTCATTCCTATTATCTCACATCCGATCAGTTTATGGGCCGGACTGGTTTACAAATTTCAACCTTTGTACAATAATAAAGATCAATCATAGATGGCAGTTCAATTTTTTTACAGGATGTACCGCAAAAAAATGACTGTCTTGTTGTAAATGGACGAAACCATGAAAATTTACAAAAATAAATAAGGGAGAACCGAATGAGTAATGTAATTGAGCGCTTTCTACGCTATGTAAAAATTGATACTGAATCCGATTTTGATTCAGAGACCTGCCCCAGTACTTTGAAACAATTGGATCTGGCACGCTTATTAAAAGAAGAGTTGGAGTCACTCAATCTGCAGGATATCAGCCTGGACGAGAATGGTTATGTCATGGCGACACTGCCTGGCAATACATCGCGTGATGTACCGGTGATCGGCTGGATTGCACACATGGACACCAGCCCGGATATGAGTGGCAAGGATGTCAAACCAAAATGGGTTGAGAATTATGATGGTGGGGATCTTGTGCTGAATTCAGAGAAGAATATTGTGCTCTCCCCGCTGGATTTTCCTGAGCTAAAACAATATATTGGTCAGCCAATCATCACAACCGATGGAACCACCTTGCTGGGAGCAGATGACAAAGCAGGCATTGCTGCGATCATGGCTGCGGTGGAATATCTGGTCAACCATCCTGATGTGGAGCATGGAACATTAAAGATCGGATTCACCCCGGATGAAGAAATTGGGCGTGGGGCGGATCGTTTCGATGTAAAGAAATTCGGCGCTGATTTCGCTTATACGATGGATGGTGGTGAATTGGGTGAGCTGGAATTTGAAATCTTCAACGCTGCTGGCGCGAGGATTGAAGTAAAAGGCAGAAGTGTGCACCCGGGTACCGCCAAGGATAAGATGATCAACTCGATCAACATCGCCATGGATATTGCCGGGATGCTGCCCCCGCACATGCGGCCGGAGCACACCGAAAAATACGATGGGTTCTTCCATCTGATGCATTTTGATGGCACATTGGAGAAAACCAGTCTGCTTTACATCATCCGTGAACATGACCATAACAAATTTGAGTGGCAAAAAGGGTTGATCGAAAAAGCAGTCGAATATGCCAACTACAAATATGGTCCCGGAACCGCCAACCTGGCATTGACGGATCAATACTACAACATGAAAGAAAAGATCCTGCCGGTGTTTCACATCATTGAGACTGCCAGAGAAGCCATGCTGGCACTGGATATCGCTCCCAAAATTATTCCGGTGCGTGGCGGAACCGATGGCGCTCGTCTGTCCTTCATGGGATTACCCTGCCCAAACCTTTTCACCGGTGGACACAATGCGCATGGAAGGTTTGAATACCTGCCGGCAAAATCATTGGAGCGATCGGTGGAAGTCATTTTAAAAATTATTGAATTATATACGTTCAAATCTGATTGAGCGATTCATGTGAAGAAAGAGATGACCAAAAGAACGGGATGTTGAGAAAGCACCCCGTTCTGGTTCTTTTAACTAGCGTATTCCTGACATAAACATGAGGGTTGCATTCACGATTTGACGCTGTTGTTCCTCAGCAGAGATGGTGGCTTCCAGATCCCCATTTTGTGGACCATAACTCCCGAACTGGGCATGATTACCGCCATCAATCTCCACCCACATCGTATCAGCAGGCAGGTATGGTGCTGCCGCTTTATAATCCTCCAGGGTTGCCAGCCCATCACGATTGGCGATGATGGAAAGCACCGGGAAACCTGAGCCAGACAGATCATTGCTCTCTGCCGGGTAAGCTGCCCATAGGACGAGACCCTGAATCCCAACCGGATTGTTATAAACATAGGAAGCTGCCATGGCACCACCCAGGGAGTGTCCCCCAATATACCAGGTGGTAATATCCGGATAGGCTTCAATCAAAGCATCGGCACGATTGACCCCGAAGACTGCCAGGCTGAGTGGCATTTTGACCAGGAATACGGAATTACCGCCATTGGCAATCGCGCGCATTAAGGGAGAATAAGCGCGGTAATCTACACGACCACCGGGGTAGAAAATCAAACCTGTGTTAGGTGTACGATTGGCTGGTGCAAATTCCAGCCAGTATTTGCCTTCTGTAACGGTCACTTTTTCATCGGATTCCAGTGCCTGTATTGCAGTCGCATCCGGACGTGCCGGGGTGCTGCCCCAGATCACAAACCCGGCAACCGCCAGGAAAAGGATCAGCACCAACCCTATCATGATCCGTTTAAGGAGAGAGGTCTTGCCCTGTTTCTTTGGTTGTTTGACAGTTGTTTTTGTAGATTTATTTTTCATATTATATATTTTAATCGATATTCTGTAGTGCTTCCAGACGACCTTTCGCCCAGGCATTCTCGGGATCAAAGGTGAGCGCCTGCCAGTAATTGAGGAGCGCCTGATCACGCTGACCACTTTTCTCGTAAGCATATCCCAGTTGCCCCAGCCCCCAGGGATCTTTTGGACGTGCTTGCAGGAAAGCTTCCAGATAGGGGATGGCCTCTTCATAATTTTGTTTCTGGATCAGGATTTCAGCACAACCAGCCCTGGCCCAATAGTATTTTGGGTTGAATTCCAGGGTATGTTGGAAATCTGCCCAGGCTGCATCAGAATCACCCATTTCCTGGTAGAGTTCACCTCGCTGGTAATAAGCCCAGACATAATTATCTTTAATGATTAGCGCTTCATTGAAATCCTGCAATGCCAGATCGTACTGTTTCAATTCGCGCCGCAAGCGACCACGATGAGCCAGCGCCCAATCGTAATCAGGGTCAATTTCAAGGGAACGGGCAAAACTTTCCAATGCCTGGTCGTATTGCTGCAATCCGCGTTGCACTTCGGCCAAAACAGCATACATCCATGCGTCTTCTCCCAACAACGTTTTGCTAATTTCCAAATCAGCCAGGGCTTTTTTGTATTCTCCTAACTGCCTATATGTCTCCGCCCGTTCCACCCAGGCAGTCCCAAATTCAGGCATCATTTCCAGCGCTTTATTAAATGCTTCCAAAGATTGATCGAATTCATGATGCAGGCGGTGAATGATCCCGATGCGGCAATGTACCCAGCCATAATCGCTACGCAATTTGACTGCCGTCTGGAAGGCAGCCAGGGCATTTTCGGTTTTGCCCATCTGCTCCAGAATATCCCCACGCACGGCATATACCCAGGCATCTTTCGGCCAGAATTCTCCCAGTCGATTAAAATCTGCCAGGGCTTTATCGAGTTCGCCAATCATCTGGTAGAGTTGACCGCGTGCGCTAAAGACCCAGGGATAGTCCGGCAGGATCTCGAGTGCTTGCTGATAGGCATTCAAGGCCTCGTTGAGCATCCCCTGTTTGCGATAGGCTTCTCCCAAACTATAGTGAATCCAGGCATACTCCGGGTCCAATTGGAGTGCGTGTTGCAGGTCTTCATAACCCTCTGCAAATTTACCCAGGTCCAGATATACGCGGCCGCGATGCGCCAAAGCCCAAACATAATTTGGCCTGGCTTCAAGTGCCTGGGTGAAAATTTCAATCGCCTGTTCGTACTGCTGCATTTCACGGAGACACTCTCCCAGCGTAGCCAACACCCAGGCATCGCCGGGTAGCAGACTTTTGGCCTTGTTGAGATCGGTTAATGCCAGTTCATAATCCTCCAACCACAGATACGCGCTGCCACGCTGCGCATAAGCCCAACCATAAAACGGATCAATCTCCAGGGCATGTGCGAACATCTTCATGGCTTCCGGAAATTTGGAGGACTCGCGCAGGCAATAACCCAGATGCGCGTACACCCATGGATCGGTATCATGCTTTTTTAAGTAGGAACGATATTCTTTGATGGCTTTTGAAAAATGCTCTTCGCGTTCGTACAGGTAACCACGCGAAAGAATCATATCCGCGTTCTGGAAATCGAGCGGATCTTTGGGATTCTTACCAATTTTCTGGAACTGGCGTTCAGTTGCCGGCAAAGGATTCCTCACTTTTCGTCTTTTCATTAATTGTATAGAAAAAATGGAAATTTCCAAACCAGCACAGGCAGAGTGTTTTTAGCAGAGGATTCCTGATGCTACAGATTATTTGAATTCCGGATTTGATCTGTTATAATCCTTGAAAACCAGACATAATTGTCTGTTTATTGGAAATAAAGTATCATCTCAATAAATCAGGGCTTATGGGTGTTTGTGGTGTGCAAGGCGTGCTACAAACACCCTGACCCCTCGTTATTGGAACGACACAAAATAAAGGAGTAATTAAATGGTAGAACGAACCCCTGATATCGTAGCTCAAGATTTAGTTGTGAGTCTGGAATATTCATTAACCGTAGACGACGAAGTGATTGATTCGAGTGATGGGTATGGTCCCTTACAATTCATTCAAGGACATCGCAATATCATCCCCGGGCTCGAAAAAGAATTATTTGGCATGCAGATTGGCGAGTCACGAGAAATTATCGTCCAACCGGTGGATGCTTATGGCGAATATGATAATAACGCTTTTGTGGATATCCCCAAGGAACAGTTCCCGGCTAATTTTGAATTCGAGATTGGCAAAACGATCCGTTTGAGTGATCCACAGGGCCGTCTGATCAATGCCAATATCATAGAGATTGGTGAAGGGGATGTGCGCCTGGACCTAAATCATCCCCTGGCTGGCAAAGAACTCAAATTCTCAGCCAAAATTGTAGATTTACGCCTGGCGACTGCAGATGAATTGGCAGCAGGACGATTGGGCGGTGGAGGCTGTGCGACCTGTGGAAGCAGTGATGGTTGCGGGGGTAGCTGCGGATAAGAAGGTAGTGAGGTTGATCAGAAAAAGATCAACCTCTTTTTTTTGCATTTTTGTTGTCAAAAGTGGTGAAAAATCACTATAATAAGGATTATCTACTCATTATTTCCTAATAAGTCAGGCAATTATGCTTAAATTTTTTTCTACTTTACGCAGCCGATTGGCATTGATCATTATTTTAACAGCTGTTCCCGGGATATTGTTGTTGGTGCAGGTTGGTGTTAACCAACGCGAGGCTGCCAAGCAGGACACCCTGAACGAGGTTATTCACCTGGCAAAAGTAGCCTCCAGTGTGGAAGCATTGATGGTAGACAATGCCAAATCATTTTTATTGACGGTGTCGCATTTGCCTACTGTGCGAGAAAAAGATTATGAAGAATGTAATGCCATCTTCCAGCATATGTTTGAGGAACATTTTGAATACTATTCTGCTTTTTATGTGGCAGATTTGGAAGGAAACATCCTCTGCAGCCCACCGGAAAAGCATGCACCCCCTGATTTTGAAGAATGTGATCATTATCAGAATCTGATTCATGCTACTGATTTTGCTTTGAGTGGCTATCACATCTGCCGGGTGACCGGAAAAGCAGTCATGTCGGTTGGTTACCCGGTGTACGATATGCAGGATCAATTTTTCAATGTGGCCAATGTATCCCTGGATTTGGTCTGGTTTTACGATTTTGCCAAATCTGCCGGGTTGCCGGATGGCGGTGAATTGATCGTTATGGATGAAGCCGGAACGATCCTCTCCCACTACCCCGATAATGACCGCTGGCGCGGATACCGGCTGCCGGAATCCAATATCGTAGCGCAATTATGGAAGCAAAAAAGTGGCTATCTCATCGGTGAGGGATTGAGTGGAGAGGAGACTATTTATGCCATCAGTGCCATACAGGGCACAGCTGGGAATCTATCCGTGATCATGGGCTTACCAACCCGGATTGCCTTCAAAACCGCCAACTTCACGCTGCAGCGCAATTTGACCATAATGATCATTGTAATTTTATTGGTACTAATCGTCATGTGGTTCCTGGGGGATGCGCTCATCATCCGTCAGGCAACAGCGCTGGTGCAAGCTACACAAAAATTGGCCAAAGGCGATCTGACCGCACGATCCGGTATCTCCTACAAACAGGGAGAATTGGGGCAGCTGGCACAGTCGTTTGACAATATGGCGGATGAGATTGCAGAAAGGGAAGCGGACCGGGATCGCTATGAGTCAGAATTAAAAGAATATACGTTAAACCTCGAACACAGCAACGAAGAATTACGCAACTTCACGAATGTGGCTTCACATGATTTACAGGAACCTTTGCGCAAAATTCAAACCTTTGGTGAAATGCTGCAGGATCGCTACAGCGGTCAACTGGACCCGCGTGGGATTAATTATCTGCAGCGTATGCGTGATGCAGCAGCCAGGATGCAACTCTTATTGAGTGAGACCCTGACCTTCTCACGCTCGATCAACAAAGAGTACCAGTTTAGCAAAGTTAAGCTTGAACAGGTCATTCGGCAGGTGCTGATCGATCTGGATTGGCAGGTGGAACAAAAACAGGCAAACATTGAAATCTCCGAATTGCCCACACTGGAAGGTGATGGAGTTCAACTCAGTCAACTCTTCCAAAATCTGATCAGCAATGCGCTTAAATTCCATTCTCCCGGGCGGCAACCGGAGATCAATATTTATAGCCCCTATCCCAGAGATGTAACCGACAACGAGGGCATGTGCGAGATCCGAGTACAGGACAATGGCATCGGCTTCAATGAAAAGTATCTGGACCGTATATTCCAACCCTTCCAGCGCCTGGATTCCAGCGGGGATTACCCCGGTTTGGGCATGGGGCTGACCATCTGCCGCAAGATAGTGGATAATCATGGCGGCACCATTTCGGCGCATAGTTCACCCGGCAAAGGTACCACCTTTGTGGTACGATTGCCAAAGAAACAATCCAAAGAAAGGCTTAACAACCATGAAAACGATGCAGAATAAAAAGATTATCCTGATGGTGGAAGATGACCCGGATGATATTTACCTGATTGGGGAAGCCATCGATGAATGCCAGATGAACGCCCAAATTTACATCGTCGAAGATGGCGAGCAAATGATGAATTATTTACATCGCAAAGGGGATTACTCCGATCCTGATCTGGCGCCGCGGCCAGATCTGATTCTGCTCGATCTGAATATGCCACGCAAGGATGGACGTGAAGCCCTGGTGGAATTAAAGGAGGATCCCGATCTACGCGGCATTCCGGTGGTGGTGCTGACCACCTCCAGCGCGGACCGTGATATGAAATATTCATATGCACAGGGAGCCAGTGGTTTTGTGACCAAACCGGTCAGTTTCAGTGGATTACGCGAAGCTGTCTGTAAAATTGGGGATTACTGGATCCGCACCGTGCAACTGCCGGAGGATAAAGTGGGGGATGAATTGGAAGGAAATCCGGAAGAGGTATAGCAATAGAACGCACCCCACCTCACCACACGCCACAGGTTGAAAACCTGCGTCTGCCATCATCAAACCGGATGAATCCGGTTACGTGATAAACCTGTTTGAACAGGTTTGTCAACCAGCCTGTGGTTTTAACCATAGGTGAGGTTTTGCAATAGATCGCCATAGACAATACACCTCAGATTTCGCCACAGGTTAAAACCTGCGTGTGTCAGCATCAAACCGGATGAATCCGGTTGCGTAATGAACCTGTTTGAACAGGTTTGAATCTGTCATTCTGTGGTTTTAACCACAGCGAGGTTGTGCAATAGAACACACAACGTATTACGCCACGGATTACGCCACAAATTACGCCACAAATTACGCCACAGGTTAAAACCTGCGTCTGTCAGCATCAGACCGGATGAAACCGGTTGCGTAATGAACCTCTGTTTGAACAGGTTTGAATCTGTCAGCCTGTGGTTTTAACCACAGATACGGAAACAATTATTCAAAGGGATTTTTTCAAAGCGAAAATTGTTAATTTGATAAAATAAATTTTTGACATTCATCAAACCTTAAAAGGAGAGTACCATGGTCTATGCTCGACTCTATTATCATCTTGTTTGGTCAACAAAAAATCGAGAGCCACTCATTACACAGAAATTAGAATCAGATTTGTTTCCTTATTTGGAAAATAAAGCCAAAAATTTAGATTGTAGGATTTTATCAGTCAATGCATTCTTTGACCACATACATTTAATCATGGAAATTCCACCAAAATGTTCAATTGCCGATATTGTAAAAGGCTTGAAGGGAGCAAGTTCATTTGATTTCTCTGACTTATATTGGCAGCGAGGCTATGGAGTGCTTTCCATCAGTGAACGAAATTTGAATGTAGCCATCGATTATGTAAAAAACCAAAAAGATCATCATGCCAATGAAAAAACATTCGCAAAGTATGAAAAATTTGATGATGACGACATAAGAAATTCTACAACCATACGAGAACCAAAAGAAAATTACTACTCGAATAATAATGAACCTTTTTAACTCCGAACCACCTGAAATGATTAATAAATTGTAGTATTTTTAATGTGAACCTGTTTGAACAGGTTTGAATCTACCAGTTTTAACCACAGGTGAGTTAATACAATAAATCACACCTCCCACCACGCCACAGGTGAGGTTGTACAATAGATCACGCCCCAAAACACGCCCCAGGTGAGGTTGTGCAATAGCTCACGCCCCACAACACGCCCCGGGTGAGGTTGTGCAATAGCTCACGCCCCAAAACACGTCACAGGTGAGGTTGTGCAATAGCTCACGCCACCCACCACACCCAGGTGAGGTTGTACAATAGATCACGCCCCAAAACACGTCACAGGTGAGGTTGTACAAAAGATCACGCCCCACAACACGCCTCCCAACACGCCACAGGTTAAAACCTGCGTCTGCGAGCATCAAACCGGATGAATCCGGTTGCGTGAAAAACCTGTTCAAACAGGTTTGAATCTACCAGCCTGTGGTTTTAACTACAGGTGAGGTTGTGCCTGAACTGGTGATTTCTATTTTGATACTTTACGGTTTGCTCCAATAAGAACTTTCCGAGTCCTTCCGAAGGATTGAGAATTTCAGGATTCAGGATTCTTTGACCCGTATGTCGTCCTGAAATAGGTTTACAGATTGTAATAATAATTTAGGTTAGAAATAACTCAAGAACTACAACGCATGAATGATATTTTCTAAACTTTCACATAATTGATGATATTGATGCCGGTCTTCCCTCAATTTTTGAGGTAGTTCAATATGGAAAGCTGTCCATTGATCGGTATTGATCGTCAGGGACTTGGTGGCTCTGAAATGAATCTGAACAAAATTACCGCTGATAGTGTAGTTGCGTAACATTGGGTACTTCGAAAATGCAATGGATAGCTGGTCAGCAATTTTCTCAGATAGAGCGGATTTATCCAGCGAGCCGGATGAAATTTCAATATCAAAATGCGCGGACTGTCCAGCGTGACCGTGGATTTCTATGAGGAACCTTGGAGATATTTCTTCAATTTTCTTAAAATAATCACTGCTTTTATATTTATTTGGGTCAATGAAATAATTGCCAGCAATCAAACAGGGACAATCCAGCATTTGAGCCAGACGATAACCAATGAATCCGGTATTCTCATCAGAAGTTGGATGGCTTTCACATGGTAAATGCTGAACACCCAATGGTGCATGATGAGGAACCCCGATCATCACATTTGTGTTTTTACCAGGAATATAAATTAGATAACTATTCACCGGATCATTTAGAAAAGTTTCTATGGTCATGGGTCTTAATCCCTCTTATTTTTACATTACTATACAGGAAAATTACAGTCGAAGCAAACGAAGCGAGTAGGGTGCGTCGGTGACGCACCTTTGTATGCAAAAGACCATTGGTGCATCCGTGATGCACCCTACGTTTTCCATAACAAAAATAATACCGATCATGGAAACCTTGCAATAGCAAGTAGGGTGCGTCGGTGACGCACCTTTGTATGCAAAAGGCCAATGGTGCATCACGGATGCACCCTACGTTTTCCATAACAAAAATAACACCAATCTTGGAAACCTTGCAATAGCGAGTAGGGTACGTCGGTGACGCACCTTTGTATGCAAAAGACCATTGGTGCGTCGGTGACGCACCCTACGTTTTCCATAACAAAAATAACACTAATCTTGGAAACCTTGCAATAGCGAGTAGGGTGCGTCGGTGACGCACCTTTGTATGCAAAAGACCATTGGTGCATCACGGATGCACCCTACGTTTTCCATAACAAAAATAACACCAATCACGGAGACCTTACAATAGTATATTCCCGCATTCCTTTGATACAATAAGGTTATACCAAACGTTGGGAGGAACTTTTGACAAAAATAAAAATTGCTATTCCCATGGCGGGTCTGGGTTCACGAATGCGCCCGCATACATGGAGTAAACCCAAACCATTGATCTCTGTTGCTGGCAAAACCTTCTTCGATTATGTGCTTGGACAATTTGACTCATTGCCCGAAACTTATGACCCTGAATTTATCTTCATTGTTGGTCCTAACCAGCAGGAACAGGTCGAAGCCCATATGCAGAAATATCATCCGCAAAAAGTCTACCATTTTGTTTTGCAGTCTGAGATGCGTGGGCAATCACATGCGCTCTACCAGGCACGCGAGCACTTAAAAGACTATCCTATGTTAATGACCTTTTCAGATACCCTGATCCAGACTGATCTGTCTGTTTTGCGTGACAAGAACCTTCAATCAGGCGTGTGGGTCAAGCCAGTCCCTGATCCGCGTCGCTTTGGGGTAGCTGTGATTAATGACGATGACACAGTGGTGAAACTGGTTGAGAAACCGGATAGCATTGAGAACAATCTTGCGATGGTGGGTTTCTATTATTTTTCCAATGGCAGTCAACTGATCAATGCGATTGAAGAGCAAATGCAACGGAACATTATCTTAAAAAATGAATACTTTCTGGCAGACGCTGTCAACCTGATGCTGGAAAGCGGCGTTAAGATGCGTGTCCAGCGCATCAATGTCTGGCTGGATGCGGGTATTCCGGCGGCGTTGCTGGATACCAATCGCTTCCTGTTAGATCATGGCAATGATAATAGTGGTGGGTGCCATAGTGAGCACCTAAGCATCGTTCCACCCGTGCATATACATCCCAGTGCAGTGATCAAATCCGCTGTGATCGGCCCGTATGTTTCTGTTGGAGCAGATTGTAAAATCGAAAATGCTATTCTTCGGAACTGCATTCTGGAGAGTGATGTAGAAATCAGCCAGTCCATTCTGGAGGAATCTATTCTGGGTCGGCAGGTGCAGGTTCATGGGCAAACCACACGCCTGAATGTAGGCGATAACTCATCTATCAAAAGCTAAATTAATAACGACAGATCAAACAGAATAAGGAGACTTCATGAAACCGTCTTATCTTTCGAAACGTGTCGCTGGTCTGAAACCTTCTGGAATTCGAAAGTTCTTTGATATCGCTGCCACCATGGAGAACGTAATCTCATTAGGGATTGGTGAACCTGATTTTGATTCTCCGCCCAGTGTCATCCAAGCGGGTATCCGCGCACTTCAGGAAGGTTACACCCATTACTCGTCCAACGCAGGCATTCCAGAACTGCGCGAGAAACTTACTGCGCACCTGCAAATGCTTTACGGAATCCAGTATGATCCTAAAAATGAAGCAATCATCACTGTGGGTGGATCAGAAGCACTCTATCTGGCTGCCACTGCTCTGGTCAATGCTGGGGATGAGGTCATCATCCCGACGCCGTGTTTTGTTTCCTATCAAGCGCAGGTGATCCTGGCGGATGGGGTCCCGGTGGAGATTCCCTGCCGGATGGAAGATAATTTTGATGTGGACCCTGCGGCGATCGAAGCAGCTATCACGCCGCGTACCCGTGCTATTTTACTGGGTTTTCCGAATAATCCCACCGGTGCGGTAGCAACCCGCGAACGTCTTCTGGAAATTGCGCACATCGCCGAAAAACATGATCTGATTGTGATCTCGGATGAAATCTATGACCGTCTGGTTTATAGCGGACATGAACATGTTTGCTTCCCAACAATACCAGGAATGAAAGAACGTACTTTGCTTTTAGGCGGCTTCTCGAAAGATTATGCCATGACCGGTTGGAGAATTGGATACGCTTTGGGACCAACTTCTCTCATCGGAGGTCTCACCCGCATTCACCAGTATACCGTCATGTCGGCACCCACCATCGCTCAAATCGCCGCGGCTGAAGCGCTGGCAGATGTTGATGAAGCTGTGCAAATGATGGTAGAGGAGTATGATCGCCGCCGGAAGTATGTGGTTGCTGAGTTTAATCGCATCGGTTTACCCACCTTTGAGCCCAAAGGCGCTTTCTACGCTTTTCCAAAAGTAAGTGTCACCGGTCTGAATGATGAAGAATTCGCTGAACGTCTGCTGAATGAAGAGCGGGTGGCGATTGTACCAGGTTCAGCCTTTGGTGCAGGTGGCGAGGGGTTCTGCCGTTGCTCTTATGCTACGTCATTTGAGAAATTGGAACGGGCGATTACGCGGATAGAGAGGTTTGTGAATAGGCTTTAGGTGATAGCTCACCGCTGATGGCTAACGGCTAACGGCTGACGGCTGACGGCTGACAAAAATACGCCTTAGCTGACAGCTGACTGCTCACAGCTGACAAAAATACGCATTAGCTCACAGCGGACGGAATTATTTAACAGAAACTAGCTCAAAAAAAAATAATTAGGTGTATGAATAATCTAAATAGAAAAGGAAGAACATTGATGGCTTCATTGAATAATCCAAATTCAAATAAGAAGTTTGAGATCAGTCAAAACAACAAATTTTCTTTCAAAGATTTTCTTGTTTGGCAAATGAGCATCAAGTTTGCCAATAATATTATTGATCTTACAGAAAATCTTAATACCACCAAGCATCATTTTAGACTCATTGAACAAATGGAATCCGCTGCAACATCCATCCCAATGAATATCGCAGCAGGGAAAGGGCGTTACTCGAGAAAAGAATTCAGTCACTTTCTCATGATCGCTCGAGGTTCTCTCTCTGAAACCTTAACTCTTCTTGAAATTTTTAAATTTCGGTCATGGATTTCTATTGACGATTACAATAAGCTGGAAGATCAAGCAAACGAAATCGCAATCAAATTAAATTCGCTCAACAAATCATTAATTTCGAAGCCATAGTATTTAGTGAATGGTTAGCGGTGAGCCGTGAGCGGTCAGCTGTCAGCTGTCAGCCAATCAGGATTACAAAAAAATCAGTTTACAAGGACAATATTCTGTCATATAATTATTTTGTTATAAATAAATTTAACAAATTTGTGAATGGAGATCATGGACGAGCAACAACCTCCCGCTGAGCGGGAACCTCATTCGTATAACCGAACTTTAAATTATTCAGGTGATGCCCTGGTCTCTTGTTCTTAAGTAGCTGAACCGCCTCCAGGGTAAATCGCCCAGGAGGTGTATCGATGCTGAAAATAAATACCGATACAATTCTGGCTCAGATTCGATCTGCGCTGGAAAAAAATGATGTCAATGCAGCCATGTCTGTGCTGGAAGCATTACGCACGCCTGATCAGGCGGACATCTTTTATGAATTGGAAGATGAAGATAAGATAACGCTATTGCCATACCTGGATCCTTCCGTATCGGCTGATATTCTGGAAGAGATGGAAGACAGGGATGCGGCTGACCTGGTAAGCGCTCTTGATTCAGCGAGCGCTATCCGTATTGTTGATGAAATGGAACCTGATGAAGCAGCAGACTTATTAGGTGATATTTCTAATGCCCAGGCAGAGATCATTTTAGCCGGGATAGATAATTCAGATGAGATTCGCCCCCTGATGCTTCACAAGGATGATAGTGCGGGTGGTCTGATGACTTCGGACTTCATTGTTCTGCGCAGAAGAATGCGTGCAGCGGATGCCATCCATATATTGCGCACCCTCAAACCTGACCGCGAGGAGATCTATTACCTGTTCATTGTCGATCGCAATGATGTCCTTTCAGGAGTCGTCAGTCTGCGTGATCTCATAACCGCCGATCCGGATACCCTCCTGGAAGAGCTGATGGATCCAGAAGTCATCGCTGTCCCGGCTGGCACAGACCAGGAAGAGGTTGCCAAAGTGATCAGCAAATATGATCTGATGGCGCTACCGGTAATCACTGAAGAACGCAAGCTGATTGGTGTGATTACCATTGATGATGTGATTGATGCCATCGAAGATGAGACCACTGAAGACTTCCAGCGACTGGGTGGTGCTTTACCTTTGGATGAACCGTATCTTTCGATTGGACCGGTACATATTGCCAAAAAACGTATTGGCTGGTTGATGCTCCTCTTCATCACCGGTAGCCTCACAGGGACGGTCATGCGCATGTTTGAGAGTGAACTGGCAGCTGTTGTTTCGTTATCGTATTTTGTCCCTTTATTGATTGGAACGGGTGGAAATGCTGGTGCACAGACCACCAGTACCATCATTCGTGCTTTGGCGATTGGTGACATTGAAATTCGGGATGCGTTACACTCACTCTGGCATGAGTTACGGGTCGGTTTGATGCTCGGTTTGGGTATGGCTATCTTTGCATATGTGCGAGCCATTACCTGGGGAACCCCTGTGAGTGTGGCGATTACAGTCGCCATCTCCATCCTGGTAATTGTCATCTGGGCAAATTCATCTGGAGCTGTTTTACCGCTGCTGGCTGCCAAGCTCAAGATTGATCCCACAGTGGTCTCAGGTCCGGTGATGAGCACCATCGTGGATGCGACAGGTTTGTTAATTTACTTCACCATTGCCAAATGGGTCATAGGTCTTTGACCTGAATAGCGGGAGCTTCTTTTGAATATTAGAGAAGCTCCTCTGTTATTTAAAGTTCACATATGTGCTTGAAAACCTATAGATTTTCGCTACAATTTTAGTACTGGTTTATGTTTCTTTTCATCTTTAGGGTCAGGGTGTTTTTGGTGGTTGTTTACCCGCCAAAACACTCCTATCCTGATAAATTGAGAAGATACTGGTTTATGGAAAAAATGGTTTCCACGGGTACATGAAGGAGAGGTTTTATGTTGAAAGTAAAAGAACTGATTCACGTAAAAGGAAGTGAGATTTTCTATGTCTCACCGAACACCAGTATGCGAGCAGCAATCGATTTGTTGGTTGAAAAAAAGATTGGGGCGTTACCGGTGCTGAATGAAACCGGATTGGTGGGCATTATTTCTGAACGTGATATGATCCGTTTCCTGGCCGAAGAGAGTGAAGCGATCCTGGAGATGCCCGTCAGCACATTCATGACCCGCGACGTGGTGACAGTTCCTTCAGAGACCCCGTTGGAAGATTGCATGCAAATCATGATCAATCGTAACTTTCGACATTTACTCATCACCGAAGATGAAAAATTTCTTGGCATTGTTTCCATGCGGGATATGGTCAGTACCCTGCTTAAAGATCGGGATATGCTTATTCAGGATCTGGAAAAATATATCACCGGGAGTCGTTAATCTCCCATAAATCGTCCATCATCACTACTTCCCTGTAAGCGCACTGCACGCTGCTCCAGCCAACCAATCCGCTCAACCGTTTGCGGTTCAAATGGTGGAGCATAGGGCTTAATATCCAGTAGTGGCGTGTTATTGAGCATATCTGCCCCGGAGAAAGTGATAAGATTACCATCCATCTTCAATAATCGAACAACCGAAATTCCGATCGGGTTGGGACGTGCAGGTGCACGTGTTGCAAAAACACCGCGATCCTGATCATCCATGAAAGGTTTTACCGTTAGTCGGGGTTGCGTTATACGGTCAAATACATACAAAAGAATAATGTGTGAAAAACCATCCAGATCTTTCAATCCATCCGTCAATGCTGGATGGAGAATAATGGTTCCGATGCTATCCGGAGCAGCATTCGGCTGAATAGGTGTTCCTGCAGCGACTTCATAACCGGTGTGGATGGTGCCAATAGATTCGAAACTGTGTCTTGAAATCTGATGCAGTATCTGGGACATATCATGATATCTGTGCCATAAACAACTAACCGCTGACTGAGCCATGCGTATAAAACCAGCTTTTTGAAAGACATCAGTCATAGAAGGATCGAACTTCGAAGTTGCTGTTACCAATTTGCATTTTGGTTGTTGAAGGGCCCACGAACTTAACGCTTGAACAGCGTCACTCAGATATTCCTGATTTGGAAAATCAGGATCGATATCATATCGTATCTCGACACTACCAGATGCATCTGGCATTCCACTAAACGTCAATAATCCAGCTCCATAAGGTGATTCAAGGGTTTGCAGCAACCAATAGGTTACCCAACCCTGCTCAGTGTTTTCAATCTTTTTCATCTGGTTTAATTTCATACCGACTGCATGCCGGAGACGATCATGGATGAGTGAAGGTGAAATCGGGAAGGATAAGTTTTGCTCCAGTTTTTCTGTCGCGTAGATAAGCTCAAATAATTGTTGTTTGCTCAAGGCAATTAATCGGATAAGGGGAGTGCTTAATTCAATCATTCAGGTTCCTTTGTCTTTTTTGGGTTGATTTCTGCGATCAGGTGGAAATGCAATATTGGAAATTCCTGGTTGGGTCCACCATTGAGGATCAGGCGGTATCCGTGTTGCTCTAAATGATAATCTTTTACAATCTGTTGGGTTGACTTGAACACACGTAGTGCAAAAAAACTGGCTGTTGCGTATTCAATGACAAAAGATCTGGAATTTCTATCCTGGGTAACAATAACACATGAAATGGATAGGCAGGTTGGGGGTGGAAAAAAGCCATGAGTGTTTCTGTCTCAAATATATGATCAATCGGAAGGACAAAATTCATGCGTAAAATGGTCCAGATGGCTAATTTTTTACCCAGACTTGTGTGCAATGTAGGTGTGAAAAGATTTATGAGCCTGGCTCGAAATGCAAACACATTACTTCTTCGCCTTCAACCATTTCGCCAGTCTTCACAAATCCTAATGCGGTATAAAGTTTCTCGGCTGATTGGTTGAAGGGGTTGATGCTCAGTTTTACAAAATCAATATTGGGGCGTTTGCGGATCTCCTTGATGACCAGTTGCATTGCTTCTTTTCCATAACCTTTCCCCTGAAAATAACGGTCTACCATCAAGCGGCAAATCCAATAGCTGCCATCTTTATGATCGAAAGCATACATCAGAAATCCAACCGGAGTATCATTGGCGTAAATAACCAGCGGGATGCATTCGGGATACACCTTGGATTCAGCAATAGAATAGAGATTACTGGCAACAAAATTAACTTGACCCTGACTGACTTCTAAATTTATTACAGAACCAAAGTTTGCCTTGGTGACCGGGCGTAATTCGACGCTCACACGACATCTCCTTGTGGGTTGTTTTGACGGTTGTAACCTAGTTTTACCACAAATCAGGCAAAAAAACCTGCTTTTTTCAGCAGAAATTAGCCCTGTTTTCCCGGGAGAATGATAAGGTGAAGCAGATAAATCAGGCGCGACTCATCCGATCCTGAATTGCGATTACAAACCAACCAATTAGAATTGTGAAAACCAACCAAAATACCAAGGTACCATTGGAGCTCCAATTAAAGGTGGTATTAATCGTCAAAATAATCCAGAAAGCGCCGAGAATGAGTGTAGGCAGGCGAGAAGATGATTGTTTATTCATAAAAACCTCGTATTAGAATAATTGTTCTAATTATAATAACAGAAAATTTATTCTATTACAAGCGTTTTGTAGAAATTGCTTTCTATATTTATCTGATAGCTCATGGCTCATGACTGATGGCAAAAAATCCGAACTGGGATTGGTTTAGCTCATGGCTTTCTTTTCTGATCTGGCAACCAGTGCACGTATGACGTCACCATAGGAAATTAGCCCGATGATTTCTTTTTTGTCCATCACCGGTAAATGGCGTATTTTTTTAGATGCCATGATTGACATGCATTCTTCCAGGGTGGTGTCTGATGTAACCGTAACAACATTTTTGTTCATGTAGCGATCAATTGTGCGGTCAATTTCACACTGTTGCAATTTTGCAATCACATGCACAAAGTCTCGCTCGGAAACAATTCCCACCAATCCCATTTCATCCACGACTGGTAATGCACCAACATCACGGCGTGACATGATCCTCAAGGCATCCAGGATGGATGCTTTCGGATGAATACTCCAAAGGGCGCTTTGTTTCTGCTCGAGAATATCATTAACTGTTGTCATGAATTTCCTCCAATGATATGGAAAAAGTATCACTACCAATATGGTATTGAAAAAGCATAGCTGAAATCTTCTTCCCGCTACCTTATTCTAGCGTTTTTTTCTTCTAAATTCAACCTGATTGCAGCAGGTATACCCTAATTCCTATGCTTTACTGGAAGAAAGATGTGTAAATCAATCGAATAATGGTAGCAGCAGTCACCAGAAGAAAGAAAGCACGAATAAACTTTGCGCCTGAGCGTAAAACCAGTTTGGATCCCAGAAAGGCACCACTTAATTGTCCTCCAGCCATAATCAATCCGGGAATCACCAATACTTTTCCACCGATTGCAAAAAAGGTGAGTGCCACAATATTGCTGGTGAAATTCATCCATTTGGTGTGGGCGGTAGCTTTTTTCAGATTGAAACCCATTAACAAAACAAATGCTAACGCCCAGAAATTTCCAGTGCCGGGACCAAAAAAACCATCGTAAAAACCGATCAAAAGTCCAAATATTAAATAGAAAAGTTTCGGTTTGATTTTAGTCAGCTGGTCTTTCATGCCAAGATTTTTAGAGAACAGCATTATCAGAAATACAATCAGCAAGAGAACAGGAATGAGATATTGAAGCAATGTTTGGGGCAATTTTTGGATCAAAATTGTGCCAGTTGCGGCTCCGAAGGCGGTAAACAAAATCCCCCAGCCTAAATCTTTTAGTTTGACCAACCCACCACGATAATAATTGATGGAGGCCGTCAAGCTGCCAAATGAAGATTGGAATTTATTGGTGCCTAAAGCAAAATGAGGGAGAATACCTACGGATAAGAGTATGGGTAATGAAATAATCCCACCACCCCCAGCAATTGAATCAACAAAACCAGCCATGAAACCACCGGCAAATAATATGAGCAGAATGGGAAGTGTGAGTTGTGGCATGCATGCTCCAATGTCCGTCAATGGGAAGGAATGGCTTGGATGATAACATGATCACAGGTGAATGAGTAGGGAAGCTGGAAAATTACAAATTAAAAACCCGCTGTCAATCCCGACAGCGGGTAACCCTGGCTACTAAAAGTGAAATTAGTAGCTTGAGAGGGTTGTGATGGCTGGAACCCGGTCAAACATCCAGAATGCGATGGGAAGACCCAAACCGAGGGTAATTCCTGAGATTGCCCAGGCAGCTAAAAGCCAGAGAGCACTGAACCACCAACCGATAAAAATGAAGTAAAGCGCTCGTGCCAGAAAAGATGGTTGCTTTTTGGTGTATGATCGCATTACCCATTGACCGTCTTTCTGTACAAGATATCGATTTTCACGTACTGGTTTAAGTGTCATCACCTGTGGAAGCCGATTAAGCATCAGCAACCCTAGTGGTAAACCGATAATGGATACAACCAATATCCAGGCAATGGTTGTCCAGACGCCCCCCAGCCATAATCCGACAAAGATAAAATACAGTGCACGGATTAACAAACCAGGACCCTTCTCCTGTTGAATTGAAACGCTTGAATTTGTCATCTATTTATCCTTTCTGCAAAGAAAACGTTCTACATTTGGTATTATCTCAATAATTCGTGGCAAGCAGGTGTTTTTGTTGTGCACCTGCGCTCCAAAAACACCCTGACCACTGACTAATGAAAGGAGTTCCTTTGCATTAATATACGGAAATCCAAGAAAAAAGTATCAAGTGATAAAAGGATTTATACTGGAAACCCCAAAAGGCAACTTATATTTCTGAATAAATTTTAATTGATTCTTTGCCTTCCAACCTTGCCTGTGTCAGAGCCTGATCTGCTTTTTCTACCAGGATATTAATATCGCTGCCATCATCCGGTAAAAATGAGATACCAGCGCTGAATGAAACAACCATTTCAAGCTTTCCCATTCGGATGGGGAATTTTGTTTTTTCGCGAAAACGATCCAGAAGAGATTTGAAATCAAGATCTTCGCGGATATCATCAAAAATGATGACAAACTCACTATCACCATAACGAATGACAATATCATCCTTACGTTTGATTTTCAAAAATGAATTTGATATTTCCACCAATACTTCATCCACTTCCAGACGGTTAAGCATACCCAAAACAATGTCAAAATCATCCAGTTTGATCATGGCAATCGCCAGACGTTTTTTAATGAATAGAGCGTTCTTAAGAGCCTGTTCACCGAACTCAAACAGGAATTTTCGATTGAAGAGTTTGGTCACATGATCGATATTTGCCAGTGTTTTTAACATTTCATTCTGATTATTCAGTTCAAGGTTTTTATTTTTAACCTGATAGTAACTTTTCGTTAAATTCAAAACCTGGAAAAAAACCAGTATATACACGATGGATACAGAAGCTAACATCAGCAAGTCATTAACTTGACCCCCACGGATGATCTGAATGAAGTAAGTGAGGGGAATGAGCAGGAATGAGATCCCAAGAATGTTGATAATGTTGCGATTCGCATCAATCCGTAAAAAGATGGTATTGGGTTGAAATTTTGACAGGGAAGGATGCAGAAATGCAATTCCCACCAGTAAATAACCGACGGCATAAAACAATTCCATGTAAGGGACCTGCCCCAATTCGGATAAAATGAAAATTTGGGAGGTAAAGCCATACAGTTTGAAATAATTCAGAATGCCGATGATCATAATGATCCCGGCGCCAAAGATGATGTACAAAGCGACAATTTGACCGGAGCGTAGCATAATAATCAATGCCAGAATAAAAATAATCAGAATAATCGCCATGACAAAAATGAGTTGTTGAATGGTTCCTGCCAATGAAGAGGGAGGTACCAGGTCGTCTTTGAGGACCAGAACCCAGATGAAAATACTGGCTGAGAATGTGATGATTAATCCGTTGATCAATGTACTGGTGGAAATCTCTTTGCGATAATTCTTGATCAAGTAAAGCATGCCAACAAAGAAGAATCCACCTCCCAGGGCATAAAATACTGCTTCATAAATCAGGTTTGTTTCCGATCCACCCAGATAGAAGTAATTACAAAAGAAAACATTGCCAATCGAATCGAAAAATTGACCCAGACCGAGCAGATACCACCCCCTGGCTGGATAAGGTTTATGATAGAAAACACCTATCCACATACAGACACTGGCCATGATTCCAAAGAAAATAATATATGCAGTATCAAGGGCTGGGTTTTGTCCAATGATCAATTTGATAATGATTAAGGCAAGGCCAAAAACAGCAACAGATTTCCAAATGGTTTCTTTGGCTATGAGTTTTTTCATTAAATTCATTAATTCCTCAGAATGAAAACCGTTCGCGATATGGTCGGGCTAGTATTATTATAATTATAGCAGCGCCAATCAATATTCACTGCCTTTCCTGTTACGAAAATTGAAGCGCCAGAATTACCGTCAACGAATACAAAACGAAGACGATTTCAGTTCCCTATAGAAAAGTGATATTTTATCAGCCTTCTCTGTGATACTTGAATCATTTTTTGTCAAGAGGTTTGACAGAGGTTTGATGGAATGATAAAAAAAGAATTCAGATTTATTGTGCGCAGGTATCACAGAGAAGACTGTTCTATCCCAAAATTATGGCTGTTTATAAATCAGGCATTGACTTATGCCACTGTGTGCTCAGTTGATAGGCGTGTACCAACTTAAGCAGGGTTTCTTCCTTAAAATGAGGACCCATGAGCTGCATACCTACCGGCAAACCCTGATGATCAAAACCAACCGGAAATGCCAAACCAGGCACGCCTGCCAGATTGGTCGGGAGTGTGAAAATATCTTCCAGATACATGGCCAAAGGATCGTTGGTATGTTCGCCAATTTTGAAGGCTGTGGTGGGAGCAACCGGGGTGGCAATGGCATCCACGTGTTCAAACGCCTGCTCAAAATCGCGTTTGATGAGGGTGCGTACTTTTTGCGCCTGACCATAATATGCGTCATAGTATCCGGCTGAGAGGGCATAAGTTCCGAGCATGATCCGGCGTTTTACTTCGGAACCGAAACCACGCCCGCGGGATTGTTTGAAGCGTTCCCACAAAGATGCAGCTTCGGCTGAATACCCATAACGCACGCCATCAAAACGCGCCAGGTTGGCGGAGGCTTCGGCTGTGGCGATCAGATAATAGACCGGCAAAGCATATTCGGTATGGGGGAGACTGATTTCCACAATCTGTGCACCCAGGTTCTCAAAATGCTGGATGGCTGTACGCACGTTTTTTTCCACATCTGCCTGAATACCGGTGATGAAGTATTCTGTTGGCACACCAATGCGAACACCTCTGAGATCCGTGTTTGAATCCAGATGGATGGCAGGAACCGGGATATTCATGCTGGTGGCATCTTTAGGGTCACGACCCGCGATTTGTTCAAAAATGACCGCCAGGTCTTCTGCGGAGTGTGAAAAGATACCGACACTATCCAATGAGGAGCCGTAGGCAATCAGGCCAAAGCGCGAAACCCGACCATAGGTGGGCTTTAATCCGGTGATGCCACAGAATGATGCCGGTTGGCGCACGGAGCCACCGGTATCGCTTCCCAAGGCGACGGGGGCCATCCCAGCACTGACGGCAGCAGCTGATCCACCGGAGGAACCACCAGGAACATGGTCTTGATTCCAGGGATTATGTGTGGTCTGGAAGGCTGAATTCTCTGTGGATGAGCCCATCGCAAACTCATCGGTATTGGTTTTGCCCAGTATGACGACGCCAGCATCCAGCAAATGTTGCACCGTCGTGGCTGTATACGCTGGGATGAAATTTTCAAGAATGCGCGAACCACAGGTACAGCGCACATTCTTCAGTGCTAAAACATCCTTCACCGCGATGGGTAGACCTAGCAATGCTGGCAAATCTCCATCCGGGTTATTTTTGCGGAGAAGATCAGCAGATTTCGCCTGGGCTAATGCCATTTCTGGCGTGAGGGTGATAAATGCTTTGATCTGAGGTTCAAGTGCCTGAATACGATCCAGATATGATTGTGTCAACTCCAGGCTGGATATATCACCATTTTGTAATAATTTCAGTGCCTGGCGAACGGAGAGATCGCTGAGGTTGCTCATTGCCCATTCTCCATGACGATGGGCACTTTGAATTGTTGTTCTTTCTGGTGAGGGGCATTTTGCAGGACAGTCTCAGGAGTAAGAGGTTCCTGAACAATATCTGCACGCAATACGGAGCGCTCCGGAAGCACGGAAGCGGTAGGTGGAATATCGCCTGTATCCACGTTTTGTAACATGGTAGCGTAGGCAAGGATGGAAGAAAGCTGCTCACGATATTGTTCTTTTTCTTCATCCGATAAATCTAATTTTGCCAGTTCTGCAATGTGTTCAACTTCCTGGATGGTTAACTGCATGGGGATACTCCGAGTGGGAAATGAGAGGGTAATTATAGCACTGGTTTACATTGAATTTGATAATCAATTGAAAGTTAAACAAAAGGTAAAAATAAAAAAATGGCTGGCAAACTGCCAACCATTTTGGTGAAAATTATTTAATTTGTTACAACGATCTCTTCTCTCGATCGTAATTATTACCCAGGAAAGCGGGCACACGGGCACGTTTGAAGGTAAAAATCATAACCAGTATGGTAGCGATGTAGGGGAACATTTGCAGGATCTGGTAAGGTAAGAAGCTGCCGATCACCTGAACACGGAATGCCAACACTTCTACAGCGGAGAAGAATAAAGAACCGTAAAGGATGGGTAATGGGCTCCAACCACCAAAGAACGTCAGGGCAATGGCTAACCAACCACGTCCCATGGTCATGCCTTCGGTAAAGGTACCGGCATACACCATCGGTAAATACGCACCTGCCATTCCGATCAGCATACCGCCGATGATGGTGCTCCAATAACGCATTTTGGTGGTGTTGATACCCAGGGAATCTGCTGTCATGGGATATTCACCCACGGAGCGTAATTCCAGTCCTTTTTGCGTCCTGAACAGGAAGTACCATAAGCCAATTGACACCAATACCGATACATAAACCAGAATATTCTGATTAAAGAGAATGGGTCCGATAAATGGAATCTGGCTCAAGAGCGGGATCGGAATACCTTTTAATGTGGGTATCAATGGCGGGGTTAATGTGATTCCGAGGATCAGTTTTGGTAATAAGGTGGAAACACCCAGCCCAATGAAGAAGAGCGCCAGGCCGATCACAAATTGGTTCATCTTCAGGGAAGTGGTGAAATATGCTAAGGCTAACCCAAAAAGAGCGCCGGATAACATCGCCACAATAACACCCAGAAAAATGCTGCCAGAATAGTAACTAACCAGAAATCCAACGGAAGCTCCTACCAGCATCATACCTTCCTGAGCAACATTGAACACACCTGTGCGACCTCCTAGCATCGTTCCCTGGCCAGCCAGAACAAATGGAACCATCGACAGGAGCACTAGCCTTAAGAAATCAATAATTGTAGTATCCATCGTTTATTTCCTCCTGACAACGTCCGATAAGAGGACGAAGAGCAAAATTAAGGCTTCCACAATGAAGACCACTTCTACCGGGATCATCATGGTACGCTGCATCGCGCTGGCACCAACTTCCAATACTGCAATCAGAAAAGCGACAAATGGAACAGCTCCATTATTTCCTCTGGAAATTAGACCGATGATCATTCCAAGTTGAAGGAAATTGGATTGCATACCTTCAATCAGGCGATGTTGGTTACCGGCAACTTCGAATGCTCCAGCCAGGCCAGCCACTGCGCCACCCAGGACCAGGGAGAGTACGAACATTCTGCGGGTCTTGATTCCGAACACACCGGCTGCACGGGGATTAGCGCCAGTGGCAATTAATTCATAGCCACCGGTGGTACGCGATGTATAGATATATACACCGATCGCGACCAAAACAGCCAGGATAATACCTGAATGCAATGGGGGATTATTGACTAACATGGGCAACCAACCGCCACGGCCAATCAGAACTGTGGTTGGGTGACCTGCTGCCGGATCACGCCAGGGGCCAGTACACACATAATCAATCAGGAAAAGAGCGATAAAGTTAAACAGAACGGTGGTGAGAATTTCGTTGATATTGAATTTATACAGTAGCCAGGCCGGGACCAGACCCCATAATGCACCAGCAACCACACCACCCAAAATAACGAGTGGTAATAAAATAATCGCGGGTAAATCTGCAAACATGATGCCCATGGCAGCTGCACCAATTCCACCGGCCATCATCTGACCTTCGCCACCGATGTTAAATTTACCGGCGGTGAGCGGGATGGTGAATGCTAAAGCTAACAACAGGAGGGGGACGAATTTGAGCAGTGTTTGAATAAACCCATTCGGGGTTCTGAAAGAGGTGAATAAAATTGTTTGATAGGCTTTGAAAACATCAAAACCCATCAAGGCAATAAAGATACCAGCCGCTACAAAGGAAGCTACCACAGCAAGCAGGTAAGGTAAGGACTTTTTCACAATTGTCATGGTAAGGTTTTCTCCTTTGATGGTTGATTTTCGGGTGAGATTCCGCTCATCAAACGGCCAATGGCATATTTGTCAAATTCACTACGCTCCAGCACACCTAGAATTTCTCCACGGTATATGACAGCTATCCGGTCGCTGATACGCATTAATTCATCTAAATCCTCCGAAATCAGCAAGGTTGCCATTTGAGCTTCCCGGCGGGCTAACATCTTCTGGTAAACAAAATCCATGGAGGGGATATCGAGTCCACGTGTAGGGTTGTGAGCAACCATTACCTGTGAGTCCATGGAAAATGCACGGGCAATCAGAACACGTTGAATGTTTCCACCTGAAAGATTACCGCCCACATCGCCAGGACCGTTGGTTTTAATATTGTATTCTTTGATGTTTTTGGTTGTTTCAGCATAAACGGTTTTCCAGTTGATGAACCTGCCATCACTGTAAGGTTTTATGCGGTGCTGTCCAAGAATTAAATTCTGGGCGACAGTCGCTTTTGGCAGGAAACCATCGCTGAGGCGATCTTCGGGAATGTATGAAAAACCGGAACTGAGCAAATCCTCGTTGGTTTTACTGGTGACATCATCACCCATATAGATTTTCTTTCCACTGCTGACCGGAACCACTCCGGTGACCACTTCTGCCAGCTCACGTTGACCATTACCGGCAACACCGGCGATACCAACGATTTCACCACCGAAGACCTCCAGGTTAAGATCCTTCAAGCGTTGAACACCATCCTGAGAAATCAAATTCACGTTTTCCAATTTCAGCTTGGGTGCTTCAACGCTGGTACGATCGAATACCTGTCTCTCTTCAGTGGCAAAATAAATGGAGTTTTCAATATCCATTTTTTCACCCACCATGGCCCGCACAAACACCTCCTCTGAGGCATCTTTACGATCCAGGGTGGTGATATTTTTTCCTTCTCTCAAAACAGTGATACGGTCACAAACACTTAAAACTTCGCGTAATTTATGGGTGATGAAAACAATACTGAGACCTTCATTTACCATGACACGCAAGGATTCAAATAAGGCATCCACTTCCTGAGGTGTAAGGTTGGTTGTTGGTTCATCCAGAATAAGAATATCCACACCTCGATACAATGCTTTTAAAATCTCAACTTTTTGGCGTGCACCAACGGGTAATGTACTCATCACATCATTGAGATCTACATTCAAGCCAAAGCGTTGGCAAAGTTCTTTAACTTTGACTACTTCGTCTTCTAATTTCATGGTGTATTTATTCTTCACATCGGTACCGAGAATGATGTTTTCTAATACCGTAAAATTGCTGATTTGTAAAAAGTGCTGGTGAACCATGCCAATACCCTGATTAATGGCATCGCGTGGACCTTCAATGCTGACTGCCTGATCACGTAATAAAATTTCACCTTCATCTTTGCGATAAAGGCCGTATAAAATATTCATCAAGGTAGTCTTCCCAGCGCCATTACCCCCTAACAAACCGTGGATTTCACCTCTTTTCAATGCAAATGAAACACTGTCAAGGGCTACGATTTGTCCAAAAACTTTCCGTACATTCTTAAGTTCAAGGATTGTTTTATTTTCCATAACTTTGAAATACCTTTAAGCCCGGTAAGAATTGCTATTAATAAAGGTTTGAGCGCTTCCAGGCTCATGCTGCTAATGAACGTGCGTTGCCATCATGACAACGCACGGTGTTGGTAACAATATTTGCTATAGATTATTTGATTTCACTGGTGTCTTTGACAACCTGGATTTTTCCACTGACTACATCAGCAATGATGGCTTCAACTTCTGTTGCAACAGATGGATCAACATTTTGTAGAGGTGTTTGGATTAATGCACCGGTATCGAAACCAAGCGGATAATAACCACCCAATTCACCAGCCACAACGCTATCATAAATCGATTTCAACGGGATTGTGAAATCATAAATGAAAGCAGTAATATAGTTCTCCGGAGCATAGGATGATTTGTCGGTGTATTTGGCGGTTACAAGTACTTTTTCAGGAGATGCTTTTACAGCTTCAAATAAACCAAACATACCCAGATTGAGGGAACCCATAATGACATCACAGCCTTCAGCGATGAGTGCGTCAGCAACCTGACGGGCTTTGGTGGGATCGTTGAAATCGCCAGCCCAAACCATCTTAACTTCCACATCCAGACCGGAATCAGCAACGGCCTGTTGAACAGCGTGCGCTTCAGCGTAGGAAAATGGCAGGGTTAATCCACCTAAATAACCAATTTTTCCGGTTTTGGAAGCTCGGGCTGCGACTGCGCCAATGGCATAGTAACCAACATGGAAATTGCGGTCAATGAACCATAAATTGGCTGGTGAGCTTTCCAAGGGAGCATCACCTTCTGCAATGAAGACTATTTCCGGGAATTGGACAGCCAGATCAGCCGTTTGGGTAACGAATTGACCACCATGAGTCCAGATGATATTGAAGCCAGCGTCGATGTATTCGCGCATAACACGGTCAACATCCGGAACTGCAACACTTTCAGAATAAGCAGTTTCGATCCCGGTTTCTTTTTGAAGACCAACAATACCTTCATAAGCGAGGGTGTTGTAGTCAGCATCGGTGATTACACCAGGAAAAATAGCGGCTAACTTCCAGACTTTTGCTTCCGGAGCTTCTTCAACCGGTGCTGCTGGAGCACATTGAGTTGCCAATAAAGACAACAGAACCAATACAGTGAATAAAACGATTTTACTTCTTCCCATTTCTAAACTCCTTTAATAGGGTATGAATAAAAAAGAGGGAACCAACTTGAAGTCCCCCCTAATTGCCGATAGTTGAATCATCAAATGATGAAGGATGTATTTGGATGTTTTTGATTAACATTAATTGTGCCAATAATTGAATATGAATAAAGGTGTATTACAATATTATATTATAATGGCAAATAAGCTTATTGTTTACGTCACAAACATCCCAGAATAAAAGATAAATGTAATAAACGATATCAAAGAATTTTTATGCACAAAAATTTGGTTCATAATAATCCGAACTGCTAATGATGGAGAAGAAACTATCATATTACATAAAAACAAAGACAGTGTATAAATGAATTATCTGTATTTGTGACGACTTTCGAAGAAACGGAGTTTCATAAATGATTACCATCAAGATACCAAAAACAAGAGAAGACTTCAAGGCTTATTATGATCTACGTTACCGGGTTTTACGTGCACCCTGGGGGCAACCAAAAGATACTGAAAAAGATGATTACGAACCCATCAGTCAGCACTTCATGGCCATAGATGATGATAATGAAAAAGTCGTTGGTGTCGTAAAACTGTTTGAGAAAGAAGATGGCGTGGGATGGGTTTCCCATCTGGCGGTAGATCCTAACTATCAGAAAAAAGGCGTAGGTTTGATGTTGATGGAAACCGTCGAACAGGCAGCCAGGGAAAAAGGATACCGAATTATTGGCTGCATGTCTCGCTTGAATACGACTTCATATTTTGAAAAAATGGGATTTGAAGTAGCCGGTTTGCCAACCCATTATTTTGGAACCACCCAGGTGCTGTGGATGGAAAAGGAAATTAAATAAAAAAATGTGGTGGAAGGATACGTTAATTTTTTGCTTTGACAATGGGTTGTTTAAAGACTTGTGTGAATAAATTGAATATATATTTGATAGGTGCAAATGCCCAGGAAACAAGTCCATTCACCAGGGTTAATCCCTGTCCCAACCAGATGAACAAGGGACGTGTTAGTTGTAAGACTTTAAATTGAGAATAGGCAATCGCTAATAAAATCGTTCCAATTGATATTCCAAACCGAGACCAATCACTGAAATGAATGCTGGCGAATTCTTCCAATAATAACTCAATACCAATATTTAAAATTAGAATATAGGCAGCAGTTTTAAGAATCGGGAAGCGGATAACAATAGCACTGAAAATTCCTGCAGCGAAACGCATAATCAGGATACCAATGGCAACACCCAGAATGACTACCCAGATCTGATCTGAAAGTGAGACGGCTGCCACGACATTGTCCAGACTGAATGCCAGATCCATGAGTTCTACGTTGAGGACTGTCAGCCAGAATCCCTGTTTCTTCAGTGGGCGCATGGCATCTTCTTCACTGCCTTCATGCCCAGGAGCCCCTAAATCATCCAGCGCCAGACGAATCAAATAGGCCGCCCCTAACACTTTTAACCAGGGGTTCTGAATAATATAGCTTGCCATAAATAACATGATGGTACGTCCACCATATGCGCCAATCAATCCAACACGCAGCGCTGCCATGCGCTGGAAACCTAAAGGTTTATCCAGAAGGTGACCAATTTTTGCCAAATTTTTCGGCCAGGGTATGCGTTCATGTTCCGGCAATCTGGAAACCATCGCTCCCAGAATGGCGGCATTATCCAATGAAAGTACCCCCTCCAAAAAAACGAGTTGTAAAACGATTGCAATAATTGACCAATCCATATCAATCTCCTTTACCTAACCAGTAAATAATTACTTTTATTGTCACGATCGTTATATTTTGGATTAACGATGGAAAAAAGAAGGACATCAAAAATCTCAGCATTGTTTAGATCACCAATAAGGGCTGAGAATTATTTGTTTGCTCTTCACTTTTTTGGGGTAGAGTAAGTTATACCACTTTCACCGGGTGTTGCGGAAATAATTAAGTAGATTGTCAGACTTGTGAGGATGAAGATCATAATGATCAAAAATCTACAGATGTTTTATAAACCATGAACAAATTCTTTTTCTATCAGCTAAATTGAGGTAGAAATGTTATTATGAATTTAATTTTTTCTCTCATACAAAGATTACAAAAGATGTGGAAAGACAACAAATCAATCATAATGGTTGCCTCCATCATATTTATTCTGGTGATTATTGCAATTCTATATCCGAAAGAGCCATATCCACCTGTACCCGAGGATCGTCTGGCGCTTGATCCATTCTTAGGAGCTGAAAACGCCCCCATTACCATCATCGAATATGGTGATTATGCCTGTAGTGGATGCAAGCTCTGGCACAATGCGGGGGTGCTGGATGAGATACTTGCGCTTTATGATGGTAAGGTGAAATTTATCTGGCGGGATTATGCTCATATTAGCAGTGCTTCACGAGCGGCCGCCAATGCTGCTCAATGTGCTTATGATCAGGATAAATTTTGGGAATATCACGACCTCTTATTTGAAAACCCCATCGGTTTCTCCGATGAAGGATTGAAATCGTATGCTGTGATGCTGGGTTTGGATACTGAAAAATTTAATGCCTGCATGGATCAGGGTTCCTATATGAATAAAGTGGTTCACAGCATGAATCTGGCAGGCGAATATGGATTGAGCGTTACCCCAGCTTTCCTGGTTAATGAAGAAGTGGTGATTGGGCCACCACCAACCAGTTATTTGTCTGAAATGATTACACGACTTCTGGCAACTGAAAATAGTGATTGAGTTTTTTCGCATGTAAAAAAATAAGTCCAAAAATCACATAATTGTCTGACAAATATTATTGACTCTAATTTTTGGGTTTGCTATACTATTATTGTGCATGCCATTATTAATAGTAGTGAGAGTTGTGTAATCGAAGATTTATTGGCTCACCCCGTCGTAAAATGTGTAACGATGGGTATTTGTTTTTCAGCTAACCGGGAGTTTTAAACTCAGGTTAAAAATGGGAATTCCCCAATATTATTGTCTAAGGAGTTTGAATAATGAAAGTAACACCCCCAGTACCAGTATCTGTAGATAAAATGTCGATTGATGTTTCAGAAATTGAAGGTTTGCTGCAAGCACCTCCAATGCAATTACCCCCATGGCAGGATGCCTCATTCTTATTGGGCGATGGACGCACTATGTTCATCAGAGCGATGACCGATGACGATATCCCCCAATTACTTGACTTCATGAAACTTGTGATGGAAGAAGAAAAAGACTTCTATGACATCGTGGGTGTTCGAGTTTATGCCGAAATTCTGGCTGTGAAACGCAAGAGAATTAAAGATGCTTTCACTTTGCTTGGTTTAATCGATGGTGAATTTGTTGGTTTTGCGAATGGTCGTTTTTGGGATAAAGATACAGCGATCAGCTTACATACCATGGCTTTCTCACGCCGTGGAAAAGTGGGTTGGGCGATGTATTATGCCAAAACTTACTATGCTCTGGAAGTTTGTAAAGCACAACAATGGTGGTCAACGTTTGAAAGCTATAACGGATGGCGAATGGCTGGACTGGCTATGGCACAACCAACCTTACCATGGCCACAATATCAGCACGAATTAGGTGGCGCACGAATTTATACTGTTAATCAGGATTCATGGAATGCCAGCCTCAAGAATTGGTTGCCCAACTACATCGGTAACGATATGGACTTTAATCCAACCGATGAAGTTCGCAAAGCCAATGAAGTAATGCGCATGCCGGAGCTCGATCTCTAATTCGTATAATTATTAAGGAAGGATCGATTCGATCGTTCCTTAATTGATTAGTAGTTTTTTTATTGGTAAGTGAAAAAAAGATTTGGAAATTAAAAATAATCCGGTTAGCTGAAATATAACGGTAGAACTTTTACAAGTTGAAATAAGTTGGAAGCAAAAACAGGATAAAAAAACCGATTCGATTGAGAAAATTTTCTCAAATTGACTCAACTTCCTGAAAATGCTATACTAAATGAACAATTGTCTAACATCTGACAATTTTCATATTTTTTTATCCTAAAACCAATCCTTTGATTGATTTTTATTGTTCCCGGGTGTTTTCCGACCCTTATTGGTTCTTCCTGCATTCGCTGTGAAAATACCTTGTCAGAGTAAGTTGTATGACGGCAACTTTTTAATGGATCTGAAAATTTTATTGTCGAGCAGAATTGAAACGAAAAGGCGAATGGCAAATGGCTATTCGCCTGGTTTTGGTTGTGAATAATTAGGAGGTGGAAATATGGCTGTTATAAGAGCAGAAATTAGATCCGGATCGTATTTCGATTCTGCGGTTCTAATGCAACTGCAACGTTCCCTCGCCCAGCTGGATGGTGTTGATGATGCTGGTGTGGTGATGGGTACCGAAGAAAATAAAGAAATCCTTGCTCATATTGACCTGGTCACACCGGAAGTCATGGCGTCCAGGTCGGATGATCTTGTCATCGTGGTTCGTGCTGCGGATGAAGAAACTGCTTTGGCAGCAATTGGCCAGGTAGATGAATTATTGACCCGTAAAAAATCAAATGTGGATCAGGAATATCGCCCCAAGACTTTAGCGAGTGCAGCAGAGATGCTTCCGGATGCCAGTTGGGTTCTCATATCCGTAGCTGGTCGCTTTGCCGCGAACGTTGCTCGTCAGGCACTGGATCTGGGAAAACACGTTTTTCTATTCAGTGATAACGTCTCCGTGGAAGATGAGGTTGCCTTAAAAGCCAAAGCTGCCGAAAAAGGACTTCTATTGATGGGTCCGGATTGTGGTACAGCGATGATCAATGGAAATGGTCTGGGATTTGCTAACAAAATTCGCAAGGGACCGATAGGCGTGGTAGCAGCTGCGGGTACTGGCTTGCAACAGGTTACCACTCGCATTCACCAATTAGGCAGTGGTATCACTCATGGAATCGGTACCGGTGGTCGCGATTTGAAAGAACCCATTGGTGCAGCCACTTTCCTGATGGCAATGGATGTTTTAGCGCGTGATCCTGGGACACGTGTTATTGCTTTGGTTTCAAAACCACCTGCCGCAAAGATAGCTGAAAAAGTTATCCGCCAGGCTCGAAAAATCAATAAACCGGTTGTTATTAACTTTATTGCTCGAAAACCAACCATGCGTCGTGACGGCAACTTATGGTTTGCCACAGGTATGGATGATGCTGCTGCCTTAGCGGTGGAATTGGCAAATAAAATGCCTGATCTTTCCGGTGCACCTGCTTTACCCGTTGATAAATTTGCAAACGGTCAAAAATATTTCCGTGGGCTCTTCTCAGGCGGTACATTAGCCTATGAAGCTCAATTTCTATTGGAGGATTATGTCGGCCGTGTTTGGGCAAATGCCCCCATTAACAAAGAAAATAAACTCAAAGATTCATTAACCAGTGAAGAACACAGCATTGTGGATCTGGGTGAAGATGAATTCACCGTGGGTCGCCTCCACCCTATGATGGACAATGAAATGCGCATTCGCCGCTTGATGGAAGAGGCCAAAGACCCAGAAGTGGCTGTGATCATGCTGGATGTGGTGATTGGTTATGGTTCACATCCTGATCCTGCCAGTGAATTAGGACCAGCAGTTGCCAAAGCGAAAGCCATGGCTGAAAAAGAAGGTCGTTATCTGGAGGTTGTCGTTGTTGCAACCGGTACAGATGAAGATCCTCAGAATTTAGATAACCAGATCGAGCAAATGCGCGCTGGTGGTGCCTGGGTTTCGTCCTCCAACGAAGAAGTCATCCGCTATGCAGGCAGTATTTTGCGTGCATTGAACGAAAAAGTTGAGGAAGAGTATGTTTTCAAACCAGTTGACCTGACAACCTTGGACAAAGAATTACAGGCAATCAATGTGGGTCTTGAATCCTTTGCTGAGGATTTGGTAAAACAGGAGGTACCGACTGTACATGTTGAATGGAAACCCCCTGCGGGTGGTAATGAAAAATTAGCCGCTATTCTTGAGCGAATGAAAAAATTTAGCTAAGAATGAACTTTTATTGGATGAAAATTAATACCTTTAGAAAAGGAGTTGAGATATGACAATTAATATCGATCAGGCAAATCAAAAAACAATTGATGCCTTTATGGAAGCCCGACCTGTACTGGTGGGTGTTGCTAAAGCCAGGGATGTCATCCCTGGTATGCATGAGAATTTATTCTTACATGCTGGTCCTCCTGTGACCTGGGAACGCATGTCAGGTCCTGTACGCGGTGCCATGATTGGTGCCATGTTCCTGGAAGGGAAAGCCAAATCAGTGGAAGAAGCAGAAGCCATTTTGAAAAGTGGACAAATTGAATTTGCCCCCTGCCATCATTATGACTCAACTGGCCCAATGGCTGGCGTTATGTCCCCTTCTATGATGGTGTATATCGTTGAAAATACAACCACTGGCTACAAAGCTTTTTCTGGTTTGAATGAAGGTCGCGGAAAAGTATTGCGCATGGGCGCTTACAGTGAAGAGGTCATCAACCGTATGAAATGGCTTAACGAAGTCCTGGGACCGGCTGTTGACCGTGCATTGAAAGAAATGGGTGGGCTCGATATCCGCACTTTACTTGCCAAAGCATTGCACATGGGTGATGATGGACACAATCGTCTGGATGCAGCTTCCTTACTTTACACGAACTTCCTGGCTCCCTACATTATCAAAACCGCTACAGATTTAACACAGGCTTCAGAAGTGGTCAAATTCCTGGGTGAAAATGCCCTGTCAATCCTGAACCCCGTAATGGCTGGTTGCAAGACAATGACTCAAGCTGGACACAATGTGGAAGGATCTACCATCGTAACTGTGATGGCTCGAAATGGAACCGATTGGGGTATTCGTGTCAGTGGTTTGGGTGATCAATGGTTCACAGCCCCAGCACCAAAAGTAAAAGCATTGTACTTCCCTGGTTTTGGCGAAGATGATGCCTGCCCGGATATTGGCGACAGTGTAATCACCGAAACAGCTGGCATTGGTGGTTTTGCCATGGCAACAGCCCCTGCTCTGGTTACTTTTATTGGCGGTACCCCGCGTGATGCGATCAACACTACATTAGATATGTACGAGATAACCTTTGGCGAGCATAAACACTTCAATATTCCATTCCTGGATTTCCGTGGCACCCCAACCGGTGTTGATATCCGTAAAGTTGTTGACACCAACATGTCACCGCGTGTGAACACAGGTGTAGCGCACAAAGACCCGGGTGTTGGTCAGGTTGGTGCCGGTGTTGTCAGTGCTCCAATGAAATGCTTTGAGGATGCGCTGGTTGCATTTGCCGAAAAATACAACATATAACGAAGATGAATGGTAAGCATGCAATACTTTCTGCACACTAACCATTTGAACTTTTAACGTTACACAAATTCAATTCTTACCTTTTTATGGAGGGAACAATGGATCGTGAAAAATTTATTAAGATGATGGCGGAAGCCAAATTGTATGATCTGACACAGGACTGCAGTATTTTCACACCCCCATTTCCCGGAGACAAAGCTTTAGAGGTACATTTCTTTAAGCGTGTTACCGGTGCATTTGGTGGTGGAGCTGGGGCAAATGGTCAGATCCTCAACTGGAGTAACACAGTCGGAACCCACCTGGTGGGTGAAACAGCTTACCATTCTGGTGGGCGTGCGATTGCTGATATTCCTTTGAAAGCATTAAGTGGTGTGGGTGTAGTTGCTGATATCTCTGACATGGTTGAGGATTACAGCATTTACACGCCTGAAATGATTGAAAAAGTCGTCGATGTTAAAGAAGGCGATATTTTGATCATCAATACAGGATACAACCGTTACTCATGGGATAGACCCCCTGTACCCAATCCAAAAGCGCAGGGTGGGGTTGAATCCAAAGAATTCGGTTTCCTTGTACGACACCCAGGTCCATCCCCGGAATTTTTCCAATGGGTTTTGGACAAGAAATTGAAATGGGTCGGTGTTGATTGTGGTACGATCGAACACCCTATGAATACCCCCATTCGTCGCTTGCATGAAAATGAATTCAAAAAAGCGGAAGCGAAATTAAAAGAAAAATATGGCAAAACCTGGGATGAGATGTATCCACAGGATTGGTATTATGAAATGACCCATGTGATCATGCCCAAAAATCATGTTCTCTTTGTAGAATCGATTGTGGGTCAGGTCAATGAGTTGAAGAACCAGAGAGCATGGATCACCTGCCAGCCAATTCCCTATATGGAAGTTGAAACCGCCTGGGCACGTGTGGCAGCTTATCAGGCTCCCGAATGGATGCCAGAAGATGAGTTTTACGCTGAACTTGAAAAAGCCGAAATGGTTGACATGACAGTTCCATTCAGTGTTCAGTCTCCTCAGTGGGCAAATTATGAACCACTTTCCGTGAAATACTTCAAACGTGTTGGTGGGGCTCATTTTGGAATGGCACGTAATGGCTCCATTTGTAATGCTTCCATCCATCTGGCAACCCACATGGATGGAGAGATTCACTTCTACCCCAATGGACGTACCATCGGTCAGGTTCCTCTGGATGAATGGGTAGGTCCAGGTGTAGTTGCTGATATTTCGCATCTTGTGAGTAATTCCAGTGTTTATACACCTCAGATGATTGAATCCGTTGTAGATCTAAAAGAAGGCGATATTCTGATTATCAAAACCGGATGGCATAAATTTGGCTGGAAGAGCCCGGATTCTGATGAATTCCGCTATATGATCAAACATCCAGGGCCATCCCCCGATTTTGCTGACTGGGCAATCCAGAAAAAAATCAAATGGATCGGTGTCGATTGTGTGGCAGCAGATCATCCTATGAATACCATTCAACGGATCTGGCATCCAAAGACTTTCGAAGAAGCCAATGAGAAGTTGAAGAGAGACTTTGGAAAAGACTGGGATGAAATGTATCCATTAGATCATTACTATCAGGATATGCACCTCAATCTTTTCCCCAAACGGATCGTTCATGCTGAAAACCTTGGTTTAGGCCTGGCTGATCTACCCAGTGGACGTTACTATATCGGTTGCTTCGTGCAAAAAGGTATGGAAATCGAATCCATGTGGGGCCGTTTTGTTGCCTTTAAAGAAGGATAAATGATTCAAGATTTGCTACCCCTCATGTACTTGATTTTTTGAGGGGTAGCAGTCATAATATTATGGTGGTGGCAGGTTCTCAAATAGAAACAATTGATTAGATTTATGCACAAATCGAATCGAACCCAATCAATTCTGTACAATTGAGAACAATTCTGTCCCTAAATTCATTGATGATCGAATGCAGAAAAAAACACATCTTCCAATAAACGATAAGATTAATATTGATGAAGACTTGACTGAGATTTTTCCTTTTGGGGCATTATCTCAATTCAGAGTTAAGCAATTTATTCATCAAAAAAGTGTTGTTTTTCATCCTAAACATCATTTCTTTTCGATCTCACAAAGTCTGGTGTCGGATTGTAATCTAATTACATCCAAGAAATCATTTCCAGTTTTATTGAAACTATTCGTGTGATTTATTTCACTTATTTTTACAGGAGGCAAAATCTATATGAAGCCAGCTCCATTCGATTATTATGCTCCTACCAGCGTTGAAGAAGCTCTGGATAAATTAACAGAACTAGGATACTCTGGTAAGGTGCTGGCTGGTGGGCAGAGTCTGATTCCTGCGATGAATTTTCGCATGGCTCGGCCAACAGCTTTGGTTGATCTGAATAAAGTAAAAGAATTATCGTATATTAAACCTACCGCTGATGGCGGTCTGGCTATTGGTACCATGACTCGCGACAGTGTTGTGGAAGAAGATCTACTGGTGAGTGAGCGTTTCCCCATATTGGTAAAAACAATCAAACATATTGCACATAAACAAATTCGCAATCGTGGCACATTCGGTGGTGCAATTGCGCATGCAGATCCGGCTGCTCAATTACCAGCAGCGGTCTTATTGTTGGATGCTAATTTGAAAGTATTATCCAAATCTGGTGAACGCTGGGTGAAAGCTGAAGATTTCTTTATTGGGCCTTTCATGACTGTTTTGGAACCAGAAGAGATGTTGGCTGAGGTGGTGTTACCCCCCATGGCGCCCAATACTGGTGCCAGTTATCAGCAGGTATCCCGTCAAAAAGGTGGCTACGCTCAGGCTGCTGTCATCAGTACAGTAACTTTTGATGGTTCAGACAGAGTAAAAGAAGCACGGGTTGCATTGTTTAGCGTTGGTGAGTCAGCACTTCTCGCCAATAAACCCAATCAGGTATTGGCCGGGCAGGTGCCCACAGCGGAAGCTATTGAAGAAGTAGCTGCTTATGTGGCAAAAAATGAATGTGACCCTGGCACCGATATTCATGGTACTGAAGAATATCGCCGCAATCTTGTTCATGTTTTGGTTCGCCGGGCTCTCACGGAAGCTGTCCAACAGGCAAAGAAGTAGGAGGTAATGATGACTCAAAAAGTAAAAGTTGCAATCACTGTTAATGGAACGTTATATGAACGAGAAGTTGAACCGAGATTATTATTAAGTGATTTTATACGTCATGAACTTGGATTGAAAGGAACCCATGTAGGCTGTGAACACGGTCTGTGTGGTGCCTGTACCGTATTGATAGATGGACATACTGCGCGTTCCTGTACATTGTTTACTGTGATGGTGGACGGCTCAGATATCAAGACAGTTGAATCACTCGGCACAATGGAAGAGATGCATCCCATTCAGGAAGCATTCTCTGAAGTACATGCGTTGCAATGTGGTTTTTGTACTCCTGGCTTTTTAATGACAACAGTGGAATTTTTGGAAGGCAATCCAAATCCTACCGCTGAAGAAGCACGAGAAGCAATCGATGGAAACTTCTGCCGTTGCACAGGGTATGAAAATATCGTTGAAGCTGTCCAATTAGCGGCAAAGAAGATGGCTGCGCACTAAGAGAGAAGAGAGGTGAAACGTGGCTGAAAAATATGTTGGAAAATCTATAAAAAGGAATGAAGATCGGAGATTATTAACCGGAAATTCTACCTTTATTGATGATATTAATTTACCCGGCATGTTGCATGTTGCCATAAAACGCAGCGATTTTGCACATGCAAAAATCAATAAAATTGATGTCGAAAAAGCAAAAGCATTACCGGGTGTGGTAGCCGTATATACCGCAGAAGACCTGGGCGATTATTGGAGACCTGGCCCTCTGCAAGTACCACCTCCCTCCGTGATCAAAGGGGCAATTTTCAACGCACGTCCTTTGGAATGTATCGCCAAGCATAAGATTCGTTTTTCAGGCGAACCAGTCGCGGTTGTAGTGGCTGAAAATCGCTATATCGCTGAGGATGCACTTGATTTAATTGATCTTGACGTTGAGATTCTGCCATACGTTGGTGACCTGGAAAAAACAGTTGCTCCTGATGCTCCTTTAATTCATGAGGACCTGGAATCCAACCTGGCCGCTGATGTGGTGCAGGAAGTGGGTAGCTGGGAAAAAGCAGTCGCAGAAGCTGATGTTGTGGTGAAGAAACGCCTACTGGTGAACCGGGTTGCCGGTGCAGCCCTGGAAAACCGCGGAATTGTTGTCAACTGGGATTCTAATTTGAGTCTATTGACTGTTTGGGCTACAACCCAGGGACCCATCCCCATGCGTAATAGTATCGCCAAATATCTTGGGTTACTGGAGAACCAGGTGCGTTTGATCAATCCTGCGATTGGTGGTGGTTTTGGCCCTAAGATTATGTCATCCCAAATTGACGATGTCGTCATCCCCTGGATAGCGATGAAATTAAAACGACCGGTCAAATGGATTGAAGATCGTCGCGAGAATTTCCTGGCCACCACATCTGAACGTGATCAGTTACACTACGCTGAGATTGCCCTGAAGAAAGATGGCACGATTTTAGGTGTCAAAGATATTTTCTATCATAACACAGGTGCCTATAATCCCTACGGAATGACGGTTCCTTTGAATACACAAGCTCACACGGTTTCCAATTATCGGGTTCCGAATTTCTTAACAGAAATTAAAATGGTATTCACCAATCAGATGGTGGTCACCCCGGTACGCGGTGCTGGACGTCCACAAGGTGTATTCGTGATGGAACGCTTGTTGGATGCGGCTGCAGATGAATTAGGTATGGATAAAGCAGAGATCCGCCGCATAAATCTGCTGCAACCCGAAGATTTCCCATTGCGCACGGGTATTATAGGTCAGGATTTTGTGGAAGGTGTTTTGGATAGTGGAAATTATCCTTATGCACTGGAACAAACTTATGAAAAAATTGAATACGAAAAATTCAAGAAAGAAATTCAACCCAAAGCACGCGCTGAAGGTAAATACAAAGGTATTGGAATTACCATGTTTACCGAAGGTACAGCGGTTGGTCCTTATGAGGGTTGTAAAGTATTGGTGGGAGTCACTGGAAAAGTCAGTGTTGTTACTGCTTATAGCAACCAGGGTCAGGGGCACTACACCACTTTTGCTCAAATTGCGGCAGATAATCTGGGTGTAAAGGTAACGGATGTTGATGTCGTCACCGGTGACTCTGGACAATGGAGCTGGGGTGTGGGTGCATTTGCCAGTCGTGGTATCACCCTCGTTGGAACTGCCATTCACAATGCATCCTTGAAAGTGAGAGAAAAAGCATTGAACCTGGCGAGCAAGCTTCTGGAAACACCAGTGGATGAACTTGAAATGGAAGATGGTGTTGTTCGAGTTGCTGATATGCCCGAGAAATTTATCTCTTTGGGAGATCTGGCAATGCGCAGCAATCCTACCCGTGGAACCGTAGAACCTGGAATGGAACCTGGTTTGGAGGCTGCTTCTTATTATGGTCCTCCTCATGGAGCAACGGGTTTTGGCTGCCTGGCGATGATTGTGGATGTTGATCCGGAAACCGGAAAGATTAAGATTGATCGTTTGGTTGTTACTGACGACTGTGGTCAACCAGTCAATCCTATGGTAGTGGATGGACAGCTCCACGGTGGACTTCAAATGGGAATCGGTGAAGCGTTTTATGAAAATTTGGTGTATGATGATTATGGTCAATTGGTGACAGCATCCTTCATGGATTATCTATTCCCACAAGCAACCGACATGCCAGATAAATTTGAAATAATCCATTCTCAAACCAAATCACCACTTAATCCTCTGGGTATTAAGGGTGTTGGCGAAGCTGGAGCCATTGCTCCCCCTGCCTGTATGATGCAGGCATTTGAAGACGCATTGGGTTTGAAAGATATGTTCATTACTGAATCATCCATCAATCCCAGCAAACTTTATCACTATGTTCAGAAGGCGAAGAGCGCATAAGCATCTTTCGCTATAACCCTGGAAAATCTATATTTATTTTTATTGGAGGAAGTTTTAATGAAAATCGAAGGTACTCACGTTTTTAATGGTCCCCGTGAAGATGTTTGGGATATGTTCTATGATCCCAATGTTCTAGCGAGTGCCTTACCCGGCGCACAGAAGATGGAAATGGTCAACGAAGACGAATTCAAATTTGATATGAACGTTCGTGTTGGTCCTGTCTCTGGTGCTTTTTCTGGTGAATTGCAATTGGAAAATGTTGTCAAACCGGATAGCCTGACCTTGAAAGGTGGCGGAAAAGGTGCACCAGGATTCTTAAACGGTGTTGGTAACATTAAGTTCAAAGAACAAGAAGATGGCACCACCTTAATGGAATATGAAGGCGAAGTAAATATTGGTGGCGCCTTAGCCAGTGTGGGCCAACGTATGATCGATAGTGTTGCCAAGAGCATGATTCGCACTGGTTTTGAAACCCTTGATAAGGCTTTGGTTGCCCGGCTGGCCGCAAAAGAAAGCGGATCAGAGGTAGTTGATTTCAAAGCACCCACAGAAGCACAATTTGCGAAAGAAGTTGCAAAGGATATGGTCAAAATGGATAATCTGTCTGCTGAGACTAAGCTTATTATCTACATTGTCCCTGTAATTGCAGTCATTATCCTGCTGGCCGTTATCCTGAATAGCTGTGGAGCATAGTCCCAATCTTCACCCAGTTATTATTGATTAAGAGGATTGAAGAGGACTGAAAGGAGGTATCATACCGTCAGAGAGTAGACCCCATAATTCCCCTACTGTTTCCTTCGGAACGAACCGGTTGGCAATGGTGCGCACGAATGGGTGTGGAGGAGAGATTCATACAATTGCTGACAGGGACAGGTTCCAATCGAATCAACAAATCAAACTTATTTATATTCATCCTAAATTCCTTTAGAGGGAGGAAGACTCGTATGGCAACTCAAACAAAAGTAATGGCTTATCTACCAAATGATCGCCCACCACTTGGGCAAATGATTCTGCTGGGCTTCCAACACGTGATTACCATGTTCCCTGCGACTATTCTGTGCGCGTTATTGATGGGTTTCCCCGTCAGCACCGTGTTAACAGTTACCGGTTTCGGAACAGTCGTAGCCCTGCTTGGTTCCAAATTATCAATGGGTAAATTCATCCCCCTGTACTATGGCTCCAGCTTCAGCTATATTGCAGCAGTAACCGCGATCACCAAACCAACATTTGGTGTACCAGCCGATCCTGAATTGCTTTCCATTGTTCAAACAGGTTTCATCGCTACTGGTGTGATTAATATTCTTGTCGGTCTACTTATCCGCTACTCTGGTGGAAAAGAAGCATTGGACAAAATATTACCTCCCATTGTTACAGGCCCTGTAGCAGCCACAATTGGTATTGGTCTGGGTGCATCCGCACTACAGATGGCCAGTGGTGTTGCAGGTGGTATCATGACTGGGGACCTCAAATGGTGGGCAGCTGCATTGGTAACATTATTGGCCGCGTTCCTGTTCTCTGTATATCTGCAGGGTAAAGGCTTCATTTCCATGCTCCCAATTTTGTTAGGTGCAATCGCTGGTTATCTGGTTGCTATTCCTTTGGGATTGGTTAACTGGGCAGGCGCCTTCACTTCTGCTTTGGTACGGGCACCCCAACTTACATTCCCCAACTTTGCCAGTGACATGACCTTTACTGTGATGTTTGGTATTGGTATTATGGCGATCGCCACTATCCCCGAATCAACCGCACACCTGTATCAGATTTCTTTGTATGTTGATCATACCGCCACTGAAATGGGCAAAGAGAAATATGGTCTGAGCAAATACATTGGTCTCAATCTCATGCTGGATGGTTTGAATGACCTGGTCAATGGTATCTTCGGTTCAACCGCTGGTACCAACTATGGTGAGAACAACTCGCTGATGGTTATTACCCGTAACTATTCGGGTCCTGTTCTGATCACTGCCGGTATCATTTCCATGCTGCTCGGTTTCATCGGACCACTGGCAGATCTGGTTGCTACCATCCCAACCGCAGTGAGTGGTGGTCTTTCGATCTATCTGTTTGGTGTCATTGGTATGCAAGGTATTGCGTTGATGATGGCTGAGAAAGTCAATTTGTTTGACCCGGCTCAATTAGCCATTGGCGCTGTAATCCTGATCGTAGGTATTGGTGGTAACATCGGATTCCCCGGTGGTTTCTTACCGATTCCATTGCTGCAAGGTTTGTTCCCAAGTGGTTGGCCGGCGATTGCAACCGGTGCAGTGTTTGGCATCCTGATGAACCTGATCCTGGTCTTCTGGAAACCACCCGTAGTGCGTGAGCAAGCTGTCTAATCTATTTGTTTTACCTTTACATGTGACAGGTAGCATGCATAGTTGAGCAGGTGTGCAAACCTGTCACCCCACGATACTCCCGACGTCGATGCTCAGGCGTCGGGAGTATTATGAAATGAAAATACTGGATCGATAAACAATCATTTATAATGGTCTTGAAAATCCATGATTCTCTTGAATCTCAGTTATTCAAAAGAATTCTGGTTTTTTAAGAAAAAAAGAGAAAGGAGTTTGTTTTGATTTTAGTAACAGGTGCGTCTGGAAAAACTGGAAAAACCATAACAAGTGCGTTAACTGCTCATGGAATGGACGTGCGCGCAATCGTACGACAGAAAAAACAGATTGATCCATTGAAAAAATTGGGTGTAAAAGAAGTGGTTGTAGCAGATTTACTGGACGGCGAAAGAATGGATGAGGTATTTTTTGGTACAACGGCCATTTATCATATCTGCCCGAATATGCATCCACAGGAAGAGGAAATTGGTCGGTTAATGATCCAGGCTGCACAGAAAAACTATCTGAAACATTTTGTTTATCACTCCGTTTTGCATCCACAGGTGGAAGCCATGCCACATCATTGGAAGAAAATGCGTGTGGAAGATCAATTATTCAGAATTTCGATGCCATTTACAATTTTACAACCTGCAGCCTACATGCAAAATGTGCTTGGATACCTGGATAATATGCTCAAATCCGGTGAATATCGTATTCCATATTCCACATCATCCCGGTTGAGTATGATTGATTTAAATGATCTGGCTGAAGTTGTGGTTAAAGTAATGACCGAAGAAGGTCACGAAAATGCAATTTATGAATTAGCTTCTCATGAAGCGCTTTCCGCATTGGATGTAGCCACTGTGGTAGCCAAAGTTACCGGAAAATTAATCCTGGCAGGTACGATGAATCGAGCGAATTGGGAAAAAGATGCCCGTAAAGCAGGCTTGTCAGACTATGCGGTGGATACACTATTAAAGATGTTTCAATATTATGAAGAATACAATTTCATTGGAAATTCCAATCAGTTAACCTGGTTGTTAGGAAGAAAACCCAATACTTTTGAACAATTTTTCAGGCAGGCATATACCCCCTGATATTTATTGGAGTCTGATTAATGGATAAAAAACGAAGCCAACATTTTAACTACACTTTTGAATCATTACCGACCATATTTCACAGCCAAACCAAGAATTTTTTTACCTACCTTGAAAAAGATGGTTTGAAGTTCTTAGAATTCTGGTGGGACCACATGGGCGTTCGCTTGAAACAAGACGAATCTGATCCATTTGAGGATGTTATTTATGAAATAAAACAAATCCCTGAAAAAAAATCTCAAATGGTACTTTTAAAATTACCCGAACCAAAGAATTTTTTTGAATGTTATTTCATAGCTTTTCTGGAGGAACCTCAAAAGCGATGGCCTGTGCGATTACCCAATACTCGTGTATTTGTTTTGGAATATGTGCCTATGAAAATTAGCGCCACAGGTACCAGCTTTGGGGAAATTACCCGAAGTGCCCGGTATATTCGTTACGAAGATGGTCCCCAACCGGATTTAAATATTTTCTACCAGAAAATTCTCGCATATGTTTGGAAAAAAGGATTAGGAGTCAAGTAAAATGAATTTTAAATTTGATATTGGTATTGCAGTAACAGCGATTACAGCTTTGTTTTTTTATTTTCGGGTAGCCATGCTGCGTGGGAAAAAGCGTCGTCTTGCCAGAGAGGAAATGGCAGAAGTGATGCGCATGCCAAAAGGCAAGCGGCAAAAAGATAAAATGGCTGAGATCGAAGCTAGAAAGGGTAGACCTAACATAGAAATCAGCAGCTGGGTTTTAGTCGTTATCTCCATCATCCTCATGTTAGCAGGTATTGTATTTAAGAATTATCCAGATTTAAATTTGCCTGCACTGTTGGTGGAGTACTGGTGGGCAGGACCTTCGTTAGGTTTTCTTCTTTTCATTTTTGCCATAAAATAATTAAATTTTCTGATCAGATTGTAAATCATCTTGAGAAATTTTATTTTTCCGATAAGATTGAGACATGAAATCGAAAGATAATGTTCATCTGACAGTTGAGTTTACTGGAATAGCGAAAGACATCGCTGGACAAAAGGAAATAGACGTAGAGATTGCATCGGATGAAACCTATCATGATGTTGTTTCAAGGTTGGCTGAACTTTACCCCTATCTGGTGAATATCTTAATTGCGCCGGACAAAAAGAATTTTCTGAGTTCCAACCTGTTTATCATCAATGATGAGATGACGGAGCCAGTTTTTATCATGGACAAGAATCCCCACGATGGCGATCGATTGACCCTGCTATCCGTGATGACTGGTGGGTAGATCAACAATATCGATCAATTCTGAAGGTGTAAGGATCCTCCTTCAGGATTTTTATTTTAAGTAAAAAGTCAAATTCCAAATTTAAGACTCGAATCAATTCTGCTTGTAGAATTAAACTTGATGATTTATTGAAGTCAATGTGGAGGAGGTTCAAATGAAACCTATTCTATTGGATATTCCGGAATGGTTTGAAAGTGAGCGCTTGTTGATCCGTGTTCCAAAACCCGGTGATGGCGCTATTCTTCAGGAAGCCTATCTGGAGTCTTATCCACGATTAAAACCCTGGTTTCCCTGGGCGCAAACCGAGAGTAGTGTGGAAGAGCGTGAAGAGTTTATGCGGCAGCAATATGCTCGCTTTATTAAACGCGAAGATATGATGTTGATGCTTTTTTTAAGAAATGAGCATAAATTGATTGGTTGCAGCGGACTGCATGTTCAAAATTGGGATGTACCTTCGTTTGAAATTGGCTACTGGGTTCGCAGCGGTTATGAAGGCCAGGGGTACATTATCGAGGCGGTCAATCGAATTACTGAATTTGGTTTCAAGGAGATGAAAGCCAACCGTATTTTCATTCGCTGTGACATTAACAATCTGCGCTCTCAATCGGTGGCAAAACGGGCAGGTTTTTTGTTTGAAGGCACATTTCGTAATTTTGAACGCAGGCATCATACGGGAGAATTAACAGATATGGTTTACTTCAGTCTAATAGGTGAAGATTATAGAAAGAGGTTGGAAGCATGAAAACAATTGGCATGATTGGTGGAATGAGTTGGGAATCTTCAATTGAGTATTATCGTCTGGTCAATGAAGAAGTAAAGCGTCAATTGGGTGGATTGCATTCAGCCCAATGCCTGATGTATTCAGTCGACTTTGAAGAAATAGAGCGTTATCAACACCAGGGGGATTGGAAAAAAGCGACTGATGTGATGATCGATGCAGCCCAGCGGTTGGAACGTGGAGGGGCGGATTTTGTGGTGATCTGTACCAATACCATGCACAAAATGGCAGATGAGGTGAAGGCTGCGATCAATATTCCTTTGCTGCATATTGTGGATGCTGCAGCGCAAGCTGTTAAATCAAAAGGTATTCGAAAAATGGGTTTGTTAGGAACCCGTTTCACCATGGAAGGTGATTTTTATGGTGGGCGATTAAAAACGCATGATCTTGATGTGGTCATTCCAGATTTGCCGGATCGCGAGATTGTGCACCGGATTATTTATCAGGAATTAGTATTGGGCAAGATCCAGACTTCTTCGCGGGATGAATTTCAACGCATTATCCAAACACTGCAACAAAATGGTGCAGAAGGAATTGTGCTGGGATGTACAGAAATTGGTTTATTAGTCAAACAGGAAGATAATATCCTGCCGGTTTTTGATACAACCGTGGTACACGCATTGGCTGCGGTGGATGTTGCCCTCGGAAATAAAAATATCGAGGAATTTTTGCCTGGTTAACATCAAATCAGGTTATGTCAAAGACCTGTGATCGATCGCTTGGTTTTTAATGCTGACATGCTAGAATGGATGTGATGAAATCCCGCTGGATCTGGTTACTGCTTGGTGTCATACTGGTTGGGTTGCTGATTATCATCTGGACGAGCCCTATCGGCGCCTTATTCCGTGATCCGGAAAGACTATCTGTTTTGCTGCAAGGCTGGGGGCGTTGGGCACCGCTAGTGACCATAACGCTGCACGTGTTGCAGGTTCTGACTGCACCTATCCCCGGAACCGCCATCGATGCTGTCAATGGCTTGTTGTTTGGACCCTGGTTGGGTACGCTTTACAGTATGACCGGTTTGATAATCGGCTCCACTCTTGCAATGGGGTTAACACGTCGCTTTGGAAGACCTCTGATGGAACGCTTTGTTGACTCTTCCTCCATTGAGCGCATTGATCATCTTGTAGAAAGACGTGGTTCTCTGGTGATTTTTTTGGTCTTTTTATTCCCCTTTTTACCGGATGATGCTGTTTGCTTCCTGGCTGGGCTGACACCTATTCCATTACTCGAATTGGTGTTACTGGCAATAACAGGGCGTACCCCTGGGGTTTTTGTGGCCAATCTGCTGGGATCGCATGCAGATTCATTGGTGTTGTGGCAATGGATTGTCCTGGGTGTGGTATTTGCGCTGGCAGCGGGATTTATCTGGCGGTTTCGGGGTGAGATCCGGGAAAAAATGTTGGGATGGTTAGAAAAAATCAGCAGGTCAGAATGATCCAGCGATTTTGATTATCCTGCCAGGCAGGCTACAATCAAATGAACCCTATTCGTGAGGAGGAACTATGTCTTTACAGATTCTGATGGCTGGCGCAGCCTGTGGAAAGACAACTGAGGTACGTAAGCGCATACGTTCCGAATTATCATCCACAGATGTAAAAAGAATCTGGGTGATCCTACCTGATCGACGGCAAATCAATTCATTTCGGGAAAAATTAGTTGACAGTGGTGGCATGTTAGGTGTTTCTACTGGTTTGTTCTATGAATTTGGAAATGAAATATTGCTGAAATCAAACCTGACTTATTCAGAAGCGCCGGATTTGCTGTTACATCGCATTCTCGGGGAGGTCATTCAAAACTTCAGTCAATCTGGCGATTTAGGTGAATTTGAAACAATCAAGGATAAACCCGGGTTTATTCAATTGGTGCACAGGAAAGTATCTGAATTAGCAGATGCGGGTTATGAGTTTTATCCATCTGACAATTTGGATCTTGAAGTTGATGTAATCCTGAAAATCTATCAGGCTTATCAAAAAAGAGTGAAACAACATCAGTGGATGGATCCTCATCAAATAATCAGCCTGGCATTCGATGCGGTAAGATCTAATTCTTCGATAATAAAGGGTCTGGATTTTGTGGCGGTTGATGGTTTTGAACGCTTTACTCCCCCACAACGGAACTTGCTTTGCCACTTAGCAGAACGAGGTGTGAAGGTTTTGATCACCCTGCCAGGAAATGATGGGATTGGCAGAGATATTTATCAACGAGCACAGGAAAGTCTGACACAATTCCAATCGGCTTTCCCTGAACTGGAACTGATTTTATCAGGTGATCAACCGTTTTTACCACCTTCCATTCTGGGATTGGCTAATAATTTTCTGGTTGACAAACCACAAAAAATCGAAAAACAATCCGATGTGCGCTTACTATCTACCTATTCCCCTTTACAGGAAGTGCGAGAAGGGTTGCGATCTATCAGGTTTTTATTACATGAGACAACATACGCCGGGGATTGTGCCATATTGATCCCTGATGAGTCCCAATATCCAGCTTTATTGCAAACAGTGGCGGATGAATTTCGCGTCCCGATTTATTTCAATTGGGGCGAATCATTAATACGGGTTGCTCAACTAGAACTGATCCTGAATTTGTTGCGTGTTTGGGCTGAAGATTTTCCACGCAGACAGTTCCTGGATGTGATCAGAAGTCCATTTCTGGATCTAACCAATTTTGGATTTAAACCAACCGATGCTGCCGTATTGGAGCGTGTCAGCCGTTATGGCCCGGTGGTGGTAGGCTTTGATAACTGGATAAAAGTATTGCAGCGTTTATCTGCCATGGATCAGGATAAGAAAAAACCTGATGAATCGGATGAGGATGATGGTGATATCTTCAGCTTGCCGAATGCGGATACCTGTAAAAGACTGATTGACAGCCTTCAAAAGTTAGCAGGTACAATAAAACCTTCAAAAGAAGAAAATCGTATCACTTTCTGGGTGGAGTGGTTGTGGCAATTATTAAAAGATACAGGTTGGCTATCATGCTTAGCGTCTACTTCCGGGACTCCCTGGTTTGAAAAATTTAAGCAAAATTTGAGAGAGATGTGTATTACAGATCTAGAATTAGGAGCGTGGTATCTTGATTTTGACCAGTTTGTCGCTGAATTGGAGATGGGTTTTCAACTTAACACCTTCCAACAAACCACGGACAGGAACAAAGTACAGGTGCTGCGCATGCTGGATGCACGCGGTTCAAGGTTTGAGCATGTTGTCATATTAGGATTGGCAGAAGGGGTGTTCCCTAAATCTCAACGAGAAGATCCATTTTTACCTGAATCATTTCGTAAGCTGGCAGGGTTGGAATCTCAGGTAGAACAGAATCAAATGGGTGTGTTTTATCAGGCGATTACGCGCGCCAATGGAACATTGATGGTGACCCGACCCTATATGTCGGATAAAGGTGAAGCATTGGAACCTTCCCCGTACTGGAACGCGTTGATCGCCTGTCTTGATGATCAGGATATTGAGGTTGTCCGTTCCACTACCAGGCGAGCGTTGGAGGATGCAGCCTCACTAGAGGAACTGTTTTTCTGGTCAAATCTGTTTAAAATACCGATTAACCTTGAGGATGAACACCTTACCCAATCAATCAAAAAATTGAATCACCAGAAATCGGTGCTGAGTTCTCGTCAATCCAAAAGAGTCGCAGGTGTTTACGAAGGCGATCTGGAGAAATTGCCCTCCGTTTTAGCGAAATTTGAACAAAAGGAAACCGATTGGAGTGCATCACGCCTGGAAACCTACAAAAGTTGCCCGATGCGTTTCTGGACGCAATACGGGCTGGGCGTTGTGGAACAACGTATTCCCGTGTTAGGTCTGGAATCTTTCCAAATTGGCAGTATTCTGCACCAGATTCTTGAAGAAGTATATCGCACAGCAAAGGATCCAACGAATGTTGATCAATTGTTGGAACAATTACCGATCATCGCGCGCCATGTTTTTGATAATGCCCCGGAAACATATCAATTTGAACCTACCGAGTATTGGCAAACTCAACAGAAAGAATGGTTAACGATCCTGCAAGCGGCCATCACTGGCCTGGCTTCGGAAGAATGGGTTCCGATTGCTTTTGAAGAGAAGTTTGGAATGGAAGGTAAACCAGCTCTCAAAATTGAATTAGAAGATGGACGCATACTGCGATTGCATGGTGTGATTGATCGCATCGATCAGGATTTGCAGGGGAACTTGCGGGTTATCGATTACAAAACCGGTGTGAGTCATTTAGGAAAGAATGATCTAATAAGTGGTATTCGATTGCAATTGCCATTGTATGCACTGGCAACCAAGCAAGCACTGAAAATGGGAGAGGTCAGAGAAGGCTTTTACTGGACGTTGAATGGGAAAGAGGCAGGCTCGTTAAAACTGAGCAAGTTTCAAGCAGAGGATTTTGAGGGACCATCAGGAGCCATTCAGGTGGCGAAACTGCACCTTCAACTGATCATGGATGGCCTCTCCAGAGCCGATTTTCGCCCACAGGTGCCTGATGGAGGGTGTCCGAATTATTGTGCAGCCAGGCTATGGTGCTGGCGATATCAACCAGGGAGGCAAGGATGACGGCGTTGAATGAAAGAACTGAAAAGACATTGTCCTCTCAGAAATTATCCGATCGGCAAAAAGAAGCTGCAGAAGAAAGAAACCGCGATGTCGTGGTTACCGCTGGCGCTGGATCTGGAAAAACACGCACCCTTGTAGCTCGTTACATCAGTCTCCTGGCAGATGGCTTACAACCAGACAAGGTTGTGGCGATCACATTTACAGAAAAAGCCGCCAATGAAATGCGCTCCAGGGTGCGAACGGCGATTCGCGATCAAGTTGTCCAATCCGAACAACAAAAAGAGCAACGGTTCTGGATGGAATTAGAACAGCAGATTGATGCAGCACGGATCGGTACGATCCACAGTCTGTGTGCTGAAATTTTACGCAATCATCCGGCTCAGGCTGAGATCGACCCATTGTTTGATGTAGTGGATGAAGGGGAAGCTACCATTTTGCTGGCTGAAGCGGTGGAAACCGCGCTGATAGCCATCACACAAGAAAAGCAATTCGTGCCACTTTTTGAATTGTTAAAGGTTTCATCCCTGGAAAGCATCCTGACTCAGATGATGAAAAAACGCCTGGAATTACAAACCTGGTTGGCGGGTGAATTTTCTTTTGATCAGTTTGTAAAGACCGCCCTGGAACCTTTTATGACACAGGATGAAATGGGGTCTTGCGTTCAGGGGCTAAAGTCATTTTCTCCGCAAGCTTTGGAAAGTGATACAACTCCAAAAGGTGTGGAGCAGGTGCAAAATTTTCTGTCAGCATGGAAACAGATTGAAGCAGCGTGGGGGACAGGCGACTATCTTAATTGTCTGCAGACAATGATCCTCATCCGATATCAAATATTGAACAGACTGGATGGTGGCAAAAACAGTGACAGCAAAATGCATCTGACTTCCTGGAGGGCGGTGTATGACGAGATTTTGGGTTGGGTAGAAAAAGATTTCAATGCAGAGCTAGAAGCAAAAATTGAGCTCGCCATGCCATTGTTGAAAAATGTATTTAGACTCACACTTGACCTTTATAACCAGTATTTATCCAACCAGCGAGCCCTGGATTTTGATGATCTGGAAGAAAGGGCATTGTCTCTCTTAAAACGGTCGGAAATTGCTCAAAAATGGCAGGAAAAAGTACAGGCTCTGCTGGTGGATGAATTTCAGGACACCAACCAGCGACAACGGCAATTAATCGAAGCACTAACAGCCGGGAATCCGGGCAGATTATTTGTAGTTGGTGACTCCAGACAATCCATTTACCGTTTTCGGGGAGCAGATGTGACAGTATTCCGGGATGTCCGAATAAAAACAGAGCATGAAGGTGGTCTGGTGTGTGAGCTATCTGAATCGCACCGCACCCATCCTGGGCTGATGCGTGCCACAGACGCCATTTTAGGTCCGATCATGGGGGTCCAGGATGATCCTGGCAAACCATTCCATGTGCCATTCACCAAAATGATTGCGATGCGAGATGAAATACCCTCTGGCCTTCTAAGACCCTATCTGGAAGTGCTCATAGGAGCGGGAAGTGATTCGGATGATGGTAGAATGTTGGCTGCAAACCTGTTAGCACATCAGCTCATTGCTTATAAACAGGCAGGAGAAATCCAGAATTGGAAAGATGTTGCTCTGCTGTTTCGCGCATCAGGAGCATTTCCGGTATATGAACAGGCATTTGAAGCAGCGGGGATTCCTTATGTAACCATTGCAGGCAGTGGATTCTACGATCGACCGGAGATTCGCGATATATTAAACCTGTTGCGTACACTGGCAGATCCGTGGGATGATCTGGCTATGGTTGGGTTTTTACGTTCACCAGCCGTAGGAATGAGTGACCGGGGAATCACACAGTTACGCTGGTCACAAACAGAAAGTGAGCCACTGCCTTTCCGGCGGGCATTGGAGCGGGACACATCCTATCTGACTATCGGTGACCAACAAGCAGCAGCGTTCGCATTGACAATTTTCTCTGAATTTGAAGCTCTGACCGGAACCATACCCGTTGCTGCCCTTTTGCAGAGACTGATCGAAAGAACACATTACCGGGTCATTCTGGCTGGAACTGCGGATAGAGGTTGGCGAAATATTGAAAAACTATTAATGGATGCTTATGATAGCCATCAAACCAGTGTTCATGCTTATCTTGAATATGTCCAAAAAATTCGTGATACCGGCGTACGGGAGGGAGAAGCCGCCGGAGCTGCAGAAGACGCATTGCAATTGATGACCATCCATAAATCCAAAGGTTTGGAGTTCCCCTGGGTGATTTTGGCGGATGCGGGTAGAAGAGCAAACGTTAGGAAAGATCGCTGGTTGGTGGTGGATGACTGGTTGGCCATCCATTCAGATCGGGAGGATTATAGCTCTTTGTTGTCTCGCTATCTCAAAAAACAGGATGCAGACAAAGAGGAAGCCGAGAACCGGCGATTGTTATATGTTGCGCTCACACGAGCCAAAGATAAACTGATTGTGAGCGGCCATTTTTCACAAACCAAAGAAAAATACACTGTGAATGGGTGGCTGAAAGAAATACTGAATCTGTTAGATCTTGAACCCAACCTTCTGGTTGAAAACCCTCCTGCAGAACCGCTTCAATTACCAGGTGAGGAGCTTTTAGGCATTCAGCTGCGGAAAGAGATGGTTGAATTCCCTGCAACATTAATAGATGAGCGTCAGGAGCAGTCCATATCCATGAGGAATTTTTTGTCGGACTTGCAAACAGATGTAGCTATCCATGCAGAAAAGAAAGAGGAGCAGATTAATCTGGATTTGTTTGAGACATCCGATAGGTTCCCACTGTGGGTTGGTAAGTTACTGCACCTTGCAATTCAGCGCTGGGAATTTCGCAATGCAGAAGCGTTACAGCAGTTTCTCGAACGGTCTGCGATTCAACTTGGTATCCTGGATGAATCGCAGCAGAGGTATGCTATTCAGAGAGCAAAATTGTTTATGCAAAGGTTGCAGGAGCATCGAATTTATGAAGAAATCAACCAGGCCAGTAGACGTTATCATGAGATCCCGTATGAGTTAAAGGATGAATCGCAAAATGAACGCGGTCGCCTGGATGTTCTCTTTCAAACCGAGCGTGGATGGAAAATTGTTGACTTTAAAACGGATCAATTGGCAACCCTTACTGATCTGGACGAAGAACGAAGAGTAGAATATCGCACACAATTACTGCGTTACCAGAATTCGGTCTTTCAGCAACTTAAAGAAATTCCGGTTGCCCAATTTTGCTTTCTAAATTGTGGAAACACCATTCAATTGGTTAACCTGGAAGATTTCTAATCTACCGGTTGAAATGCAAATCAATTGTTCCCTAAAATAACATAATCAATAAAAAGGGTATTGACAAACTCTTTTAAACGTTGTAAACTATTTTTATCAGTAAAAATATTTTTAGCGATAAAAGAAAAGGTTGCGATGGGACACAATAAACGAGAAGGTGTTTTTATTATAAAAGATTTAGACACACTAAAAGTAGTGGCAGACCCGGTGCGTAACCAGATTATGGAAGTGCTTGAGAAGAAACCTCAGAATGTTAAAGAAGTGGCAGAAAAACTGGGGTTAGCACCCAGTAAGTTATATTACCATTTCAACATGCTGGAAAAAGTAGGATTAATTAATGTGGCTGAAACAAGGCAGGTTGCTAATCTGATTGAAAAATATTACCAGACCACCTCCAGTTTCATCGATATTGATCCTACATTGCTAAATTTTTCCACAACTGAAGGAAAAGAAAACTTATACACCATGGTGACCTCCACGATTGATACCACTCGTGAAGATTTGTTACGCAGTTTACAAGCCCGGTCACTGCAATTGGAACAAGGCGTGGTTGAAAAATTGAGAGCGGTTACCCTTTCACGTTATCTCTCCAACATGAGTGATGAAAAAGCGGATGAATTCCACAAACGACTGGAAGAATTGCTGGAAGAATTCATCGACGCAGACACAAAAGATCCTGAACAGCAAACGTTCGCAATGACATTGGCCATGTATCCAAGTTTTTATTTCCGTGATTTGAGTAACGAACAGTAAGATTAAGACCTTCCATCCGATTAGCAATCAAACATTGAAGTCCTCAATGTCGATTTTGTATTCCCAATGCGTGAAAGGAAGACCATGCCAGAGATAAAAAAACCCCAGAATATGCGTACCTTTTTTACGATCTGGATTGGACAGCTCATCTCTATTTTAGGTTCTGGATTAACCAGTTTTTCTCTCGGCGTCTGGATTTTTCAACAAACTGGAAGAGCAACGCCATTTGCGATTACCGTTCTGTTTGGAAGTTTACCGGCAGTTCTCTTAGGACCTGTAGCTGGCTCGGTAGCAGATCGCTTCAATCGCAAGAAAGTAATGCTAATGGCTGATACTGGCAACGCCATTATCACCCTGGCTGCCTATTTCCTCTTGCTGTCTGGGCAGTTAGAGATTTGGAATATTTATATGATTGCTCTGGTAGGTTCCATCTTCAGCGCGTTTCAGGATCCTGCATTTTCTGCTTCGGTGGTGATGATCGTCCCCAAGAAGGATTTGACACGGGCTAATGGATTATCGCAGATGAGTGGTGCCCTGGGAAATTTAGTCCCTCCTTTAATTGCTGGATTACTGTTTGGGCTGATTGGATTGGAGGGAATCTTCCTGATCGATTTTGTCACCTATTTTGCTGCTCTGGGAACCCTATTGATCTCCCGTATCCCACAACCTGAGCGGATCGAGCCCCAGGAAAAGGTCAGTCAATGGCATGAAGCGATGGCTGGCTGGCGTTTCCTGCGTTTGAATGGGGGATTACTTGGGTTGGTTTTTTACTTTGCTCTGGTCAATTTCATGATCAATTTTGCTGCGGTATTAACCAGTCCAATGATATTGGCGACGTTTTCACCCGCTATTCTGGGGTATGTGCAGACTGCCGGTGGGGTGGGTATGCTGATTGGAAGTGTCTTGCTGTCTGTCTGGGGTGGCTCCAAAAAGAAAATTTTATCCATCATGATTTTTATCACCATTTCCAGTCTGGGGTTGGCTATGGCAGGGTTGAGACCGAATGCCTTTGTCATAGCTACAGGTTATTTTGTGATGTTGTTTGTCATTCCGCTGGCAAACGGTTCCAGTCAGGCGATTTTTCAGGTCAAAGTGCCACTGGATTTGCAGGGGCGGGTATTTGCCATGCGCAGTATGATCTCTCGTTCGATCATGCCGATTGCCTTCCTGACAGCAGGTCCTCTGGCTGACTTGGTGTTTACCCCAATGTTGTCGGAGGGTGGCGTGCTTTCAAACACCTTCGTTGCCCAAATCGTTGGCGTGGGACCAGGGCGTGGGATTGGTTTGATCTTTGTCTTAGCCGGCTTAGGAACGATTTTGATCACATGGATAGCGTATATGAACCCGAAAATTCGGCATATCGAAACCAGCATCCCGGATGTCATTAAAGATTCAGAACCGGTAGAAGAAGAAAAATCCCTGGATAAAAATTTGCTGCCCATCGCTGATTAATTCCTTCTAAAAACATCTAATGTCAATCTTGTGAGAAAAAAAGACTAACATAATCTACATACGATCTTAATACTTTCTAAACAAGCTCCCGGTATTATTGTGAACATAGCAAGACAATATTACAGAAGGAGTTTGAAATGAAAAAGAGTTTATTAGCCGTTTTAGTGGCAGCAGTGTTAGTAGCAAGTTTTGGTGTCGTAGGGAGCGTTTACGCTCAAGGTGGTAACCCGGGTAATGGTTATGGCGTAGCAACGCAACAGCAATTACAGACCGAAGATGGTTTGGGTCTCTATCATGACGAAATCATGGCCGCTTTCGCTGAAGCGCTTGACATGACCGTAGAAGAAATTGAAGCAAAAATTGCTGAAGGTTTCACCATCGTGGAAATTGCTCAGGCAGCAGGATTATCTCTGGAAGAGATTCAAGCTTTGATGCCCGTTGGTAATTTTGGTGGACGCAGCGAAGGTTGGATGGGACGTGGTTTCATGGCAAATGGTGAAAACGCTGAATTTGCCCCCGGTGGACAATACTTAGGTGACGGTACCTGTTTGGAAGATGGACAACCCGTAAGAGAATTTGTAAATCAAATGGGAATGGGACGCGGTCGCAACTGGTAATACTCCAGGAAATGCTTGAATAAAGCCATCCCGGATAATTGATTAAGAAAGAGATTTCGAAAAAACTCGAAATCTCTTTTTGATTTTGATTATGTGTAAGAAAATAATAAGTGAGACTTAATTAATGACGATAATAATTAAGTTAAATTTACTTTTATCATATTTTCTACAAGAATAACAATAGTTTACACTAATTACTGAATAATTACTCCAAATAAGAAGCAGATTCATGCGGTGGTACAGGAAATCGCCCATCGCTGGGGGTGGATCGATATCTGGGTCAACAAAGCCGGAATCTTCGATAACACTGCCATGGTGGACATCAGCGAGGAATTGTGGGATCTTGTCAGCGACATCAACTACAAATCCATTTGCCAAAGACCGATTGAGACGGAGATGCTGATGAATACCTACCAGCATCTGGCGGATATCAACGGTGTGACACTGGAAGAGTGGAGCGCCAGCATTCACAAGACCATCCCGTGCAGCGGTTCGGTAAACCGGAAGATGTAGCTGCGTTGGTTTCCTACCTCGCATCCGAAGAAGCGGGCTTCATCAACGGCCAGGCGATTAATATCGACGGCGGGTTGGTGTTTTATTAGGAAATTCTTGCTAGGAAAACGTCCTGCAATTGCCGTCAACGAATGAGAAAACGAATGAACGAATGCCGGCTCCTTCTTTGTACATTCTGATATGATTATTTAGTGCTCAATCGTGTACAATAAAAGAAATTATTGAGTAAGGAGACTATTATGCTGGTTGGTGAAAGAATGACGAGTCCGGTTTTATTTGTGGCTCCGGATATGCCTGTGCAGGATGCATTGGCACAGATGCGCAAGGAACGAGTCAGCAGATATCCAGTATTGAAGAAAGGCAAGCTGGTTGGCATCGTTTCTGAGGATGATTTGTTAAATGCTTCTCCATCTGATGCAACCTCATTATCCGTCTGGGAAATAAATTATTTGTTAAGCAAAATAACCGTTGAACGCGTGATGACGAAAGAAGTGATTACTATCACGGAAGATACCCCGCTCGAGGAAGCCGCTCGTATTATGGCTGATCAACGCATCGGTGGTATTCCGGTCGTGCGGGGTAGCGATGTGGTCGGTATGATTACCCAGACTGACATTTTCAGAGTGTTTTTAGAGATGCTGGGTGGGCGTCATCCCGGATTCCGCGTGGTGGTGATGGTAAAAAATGAACCTGGTCTTCTTCATAAACTTACACAAGCAATTGATGAAGTGGGAGGGAATATCATTGCTTTGACCACTTACTCCGGACAGGATATTGAGGGTGGTGAAGTTACCATGAAAGTTGATCAGATTGATGAAGAGACTTTGCGGAAAGCACTTCTGCCTTTTGTGAATGAGATTAAGGATTTTCGGGAAGTGAAGGTGGGGGGTAGCTGATAGCATAGCTTTTTTGGGAAATTCTAAATTTGGTATGTCAGGCTTATAAGAGGTGGCTGGCTGAAAAGAGTCAGTCGCTTTTTTAATGGGTGCATTGCACTTCTGGATAATTGATTGATGGTATATCCTTGGTTTGTCGATGTGAGTTAATTAATCATTAAGTGCAATGCACCGGCAGTCAAGTAGGGTGCGTTCATAACGCACCAATATGGGTGGTGTTCGATATCGGCCGGTGCATTGCTAACGCAACGACTACAATCTGAAAATTTTAGATAGATAGAATTTACCCATATTTCCTAATTATGGTTTAATAGGAATATCTCTCTTGATTTCATCAATTTAGGAGCCCCCTATGACCAAACCCATAAAAGCCATTCTGATCGGTGCTGGCAATCGCGGTGCCCAGTGTTATGCACCATATGCGCTCGCCCATCCGGATGAATTGAAATTTGTAGCCGTGGCTGAGCCGATTGCGGAACGTAGAAAAACGTTCGCCGAACAACATCAAATACCCGAGGAGATGCAATTTGAGTCATGGGAACCTTTGCTGGAAAAACCAGCGCTGGGTGAGGTAGCGTTGATCTGCACACAGGACTGGCAACATACAGCTCCTGCTGTGGCAGCTATGCGTGCCGGGTATCACATCTTGCTGGAAAAACCGATGGCGAACAAACTGGAAGAGTGCAAGTTGCTGTTGCAGGTCAGCCAGGAGACCGAACGCCAGATGCGCATCTGTCATGTCTTACGCTATACCCCGCATTTCCAGAAAATGCGTGAGTTGGTGCAATCCGGGGTGTTAGGGCAGATTGTGCAGGTAGATCATCGTGAGAATGTGTCCTTCTGGCATATGGCGCACTCGTATGTACGCGGCAACTGGCGCAATCGCGAACAATCCAGCCCGATGATCCTGGCGAAATGCTGTCACGATCTGGATATTCTGCCCTGGGTGCTGGGTCAAAAAGCGGTAAAACTGGCTTCGGTCGGTTCGCTGATGCATTTTAAACCTGAAAATGCGCCGGAAGGTGCCCCGCAACGTTGTCTGGATGGATGTCCGGCTGCTGAAACCTGCCCGTATTATGCCCCGCATTTGTATCTGGAGATGGCTCCCTTCTGGAACAGCATTGCCGACACCAGTAAAGGCTTTACGCGCTGGGCAGCGCATCAATATACCGAGAACCCGGAAATGATCAGAGCGCTCAGTTGGCTGGTGCCACCATTAAAGCAAATGACAGCGTATACCGGTTGGCCATTGACCATTCTGGCGCACCATCCCACCCCGGAGAGCATTCAGGAAGCAATCAAAAGCGGACCCTACGGACGTTGTGTCTATCATTGCGATAATGATGTGGTCGATCATCAGGTGGTGATGATGCAATTTGAGGATGATGCTTCCGTAACCCTGACCATGCATGGGCATTCGCATTATGAGTATCGCTCGACGCGCATCGAAGGGTCACATGGCAGGCTTCTGGCAGAATTTGGCAATGGCGGCTCGTGGATCCATCTGGATGAGCACCGCACCGATTGGCACAAGGAATTCGATACCAGCGCTGAGTTGGGAGAAGGTCATGGGGGTGGTGATTTTCGTCTGGTTGCGTCCTTCCTGCAGAGTGTGCGTGATAATGCTTTTGAGGAATCTTTGCAGGGTGCTCGCGAAGCCCTGGAAAGCCATCTGCTGGCTTTCGCCGCGGAAGAATCCCGCCTGGATGGGAAATTCATTGACCAGAATTGGTGGTCGTAAAACATCATATTGGATTTTGATTATGAAACCAGAGGATTTGATATTAAGTCTGACCATCTTTGATTATCCAGGATAATTCTGTATATAATAATGGAACTACTCATGTACAGATTTTTCCGTATAAACAATGTCAGGTGCCCGGTCACTTAAAGTTCAGTAGGTAATCATCCATTATGAAAATCACCGAATGGCATAGAAAAATAGCTGATTTTTTCGGTCTCAAAAAAAGTATTGTAGCTGTGCTTTCAATGGTTATTTTAATTGGCATGGGCGAAAAAATGGCTGAGCGATTTTTACCGCTTTATCTTATTGCTTTGGGTGGCGGGACATTTTCTATCGGCTTATTGAATGGTCTGGATAATTTATTAAGTGCACTTTATTCACTCCCTGGTGGTTATGCCAGCGACAAATTAGGTCATAAAAAAGCCTTATTTCTTTTTAACTTAATTGCGATGGCTGGTTATATGGTAGTGATTGCATTTCCATACTGGCAAGCTGTTATCATTGGTGCAATTCTTTTTATATCCTGGACTGCAATTTCCCTGCCTGCAACAATGGAATTGGTAGCAAATGTTTTACCAAAAAATAAGCGCACAATGGGTATATCCGTAAATTCATTGGTTCGGCGTATACCTATGGCTTTGGGACCCGTTATCGGCGGTGCGCTCATTGGAATATATGGGGAAACAAAAGGTATTCATATCGCTTTTATTGCCGCTTTGGTTTTGGCAGGCGTGTCACTTATTATTCAACAAACGATGATTGAGAATACACCACGATTGCAAACAGAAAACAAATCGATGCAAAGTGGGGTTGCCTTGATTTCGCCACAATTACGCAAGTTGCTGGTTTCTGATATTTTGATACGCTTTGCAGAACAAATCCCTTATGCTTTTGTCGTTATCTGGTGCGTGAGCATTAACAAGATTACGCCATTACAATTTGGCATATTAACAACCATCGAGATGACCACAGCGGTTTTGGTGTATATCCCTGTGGCATATCTAGCAGACAAGAGTACCAAAAAACCGTTTGTAGTAATAACTTTTGTATTTTTTACAATATTTCCCTTGGTGTTACTTGTAGCGCAATCTTTTTGGGTAATGGTTATTGCTTTTGTCATTCGGGGCTTGAAAGAATTTGGTGAGCCAACCCGCAAAGCCTTGATAATGGATTTAGCCCCTGACGGCAGGAAGGCGGCAACTTTCGGTATTTATTATCTCATCCGTGATATTATCGTTTCCATTGCCGCTTTTAGCGGTGCGTTGCTTTGGGATTCATCCACAGCAGAGCTTATCATTGGTACAATTGGTATAGGAAATTCTCTTTTACCTTTCTTCAATGCAGTTGCTTCACCAGCAACAAATTTCCTTGTTGCTTTTGGATTTGGCTTAATAGGAACGTTATATTTTGCTTTTTTCGGGCAAGATTTAGGCAATACCCAATCTTACAAAATAAAAAGGAGTAAATAATTATGAAATGGGTAACTCGATCTCACGTTCATGTTGACCGCGTTGCTTGTCCCTGGCTTATCACCCGCTTTATTGATTCAGAAGCTGAATTTATCTATGTGGCTAAAAACCAAGTTGAACGGATGGTAAAAGAAACAGGCGCAATTCCGTTTGATGTTCCCAATGTTGAACTTGGACACAAAGATGGTAAGTGTTCATTTGAATCCATTATCGAAAAGTATGAATTAATTGATCCCGCCTTACTTAGGCTTGCTAAAATTGTGCATGCCGCAGATATTGAAAGCGATCTTCAAACGGACCCAATTGCTATCGGTTTGGAAGCTATAGCAACAGGATTCAGTATCCGATTTCCTGATGATTTAGAAAATCTCGAAAGGCAGATTGAAGTGTACGATGCTTTGTATGCATGGTGCCGGTTGCAAATTGCGAAAAAGTCTTAAAGTCATACAGCGTTTTAACAAAGCGTACAACTGACATGAGGGATTCTGAAGCATTTTCAAGCAGTTATCCAGCTTTGAGTTTTTCGTGCTCTTCAATATTGTCCACGCCCTGCCACATGCAGGTTGAACAAACCTTTGGGCAGGGAAATTTGCGATAGTCAGGATTATAAAAATGTCAGTTACGTTAACTACGTATGAAGATTTCCTGACCCGCGTTGAAACGCTGGGTTTCATGGCACTTTCACCCCTCCTTCCAGGATTACCGTCCCTGAGTGGCGAGACACCTGAAAATCTCTGGCATACCGGTCTCGACACGGACCCCTGGCGTTGGAAAGATCGCGCCGCTGAAGAGAAGAGTCTGGCATACGGCTGTATTCTGGGAGGGCATAAAGGCTTTATTAGCGAGCGTATGTACTCAACCTTCTATGCTGCCTTTCATTCTTCGCTCTCCATGCCGGAACGCTGGGAAGCAGGAATCATCAGCCAGAGAACCTGGCAGCTCTGGCAGCTTTTTGAAGAAAAGAGCAAGCTTAATATCAGCCAGGTGCGGCAAAGCCTGGGTGTCGGTCGCAAGCAGGGATTACGCACTGTTGACAATGCCATCCAACAATTGCAGAAAGAATATTACATCACGATAGATGGCAATGATCCCAAGATCAGCGTTAAAGGTAAAATTTATGGTTGGCCGGTCAACCGTTATCGCAGGGTGATAGATTGGGCGCCGGCTGGTTGGCTGGATAACTCCATGGGGTTGTCAGCAACTGAAGCGCGAGAATTGATCCTGGATGAATGTGTGGCGATGTCGGATGGTGTAACTCGCGAGGAGTTGGCGAAGAAACTATTTTAAGTTGAACCACTGATCAACAATCGCGAGTACGCCTCGCAGTGGTAAAATTAAACTATCGTTGGCAATCTTCACACGTGGGGTGAGTTGCAAAACGGTATAAATTATTGTATAATATAAAACAAATGTTCTAATAAAATCTCATCTTTTTTGTCAGGTGGAATGGAGTAGGATCGTGTGAGTAAGCAATACAGCGCTGATCAGATTATAGAACTCGAATTTTTGGATGCTGTCCGACGTCGCCCAGGCATGTACATTGGTAATAACAACCTGCATGGTCTGCATCATATTTTGTTGGAAGTGTTGGATAACTCGGTGGATGAATGCATGGCGGGTTATGCGACAAAAATAATCGTGATGATTGAAAAAGATGGCACGGTGGAAATTACCGATGACGGGCGTGGTATCCCGGTAGATTATAAGACTGATGTTAATATGAGTACCCTGACCCAGGTGCTGGTGAAACCGCATGCGGGTGGCAAGTTTGGGGGGGATGATTCTGCCTATAGCAGCTCGGGCGGTTTGCATGGCATTGGTCTGAAGTGCACCAATGCGTTTTCCAGCTTTCTGGAGGTGGAAGTACACCGGCATGGCTTGATCTTTTACCAACGCTTTGAGGATGGCGGTATTCCCGTCACGCCGGTGGAAATTTATACCCACGCGATCAAACCCGGCAAAAAAGCCGGCGAAATCAATAAAGACACGAAATTGATTCTGACCGGTAAAAAAGAGCTGTGTAAAGCCCTGGAAGTAAATCATCTGCAACTGGCAGTCGATTCTGATCCCGAACAAAAAACCGGGACGATCTTCCGCTTCCGTCCCAACCGCCTCTGGTTTGCGCGTGAGATGGAGTGGCCGAATCCGACCAAATCTGTCCCCTGGGATTCGGAACGTTTAAGTACCCGTTTCAGGCAAATTGCTCACCTTTATCCGGGTGTGCGCATCGAATATTTTGATAAACGCGAGCATGAAGAAAAGGAAGAGGTCTTTTTCTCCAAACGTGGTCTGGTGGAATACATTGAATATTTGAACGAAGGCGAGGAATCTTTACATAAACCCATCACATTCAAGGAAACAACCGAAATCGATGTGGAAGGTGGTAAAGGAACGATTGAAGTGGATGTCGCCTTGCAGTACGCTGGCGAGGACACACAGATTTACTCCTTTGTGAATGCCATTCCAACCCCAACGGGCGGTACGCATGTTTCGGCCTTTAAGGCGGGGCTCACCAAAGCGGTGAAGCAATTTGCAACCAACAAGAAATTGTTGAAAGGCAACATGGATGTGCGGGGCGACGATGCCTTATTGGGATTAACCGCCATTATCAAACTTACCATGACCAGCACGCCACAATTTCTTTCCCAAACAAAGGAAAGTCTTACCAGTCCTGAAGTTCATGGCCCGGTGCTATCCGCCACGTATAGTTTTTTGAATGATTTTCTGGATAAAAATGTGCCGGTTGGTAAGGTGATCGTGAATCAGGCAGTGGCATCCGCGCGTGGGAGGGAAGCCGCAGCCCAGGCACGCAAACTGGTGATTAAAAAATCAGCCATGGAAGCAGGGGAATTTGTGCTGGGCAAACTGGCTGATATTCAACGTCGCGGTGGGAATCCCATGGTGCCATTGGAACACACCGCGTTGTATCTGGTGGAAGGTGATTCGGCGGGCGGATCCTGCAAGCAGGGTCGCGATTCGCGCTACCACGCCATTCTGTCTTTACGGGGAAAAATCCCGAATGTTGAAAAAATGAAATTAAATGACATCCTGAAAAATCGCGAAATTGCTGCCATTATCGCTGCAGTGGGTACCGGTGTGGGAGCAGATTGTGATGTCAGCAGCATGCGCTATGGTCGCGTTTCGGTACTGGTGGATGCGGATGTGGATGGTTCTCACATTGCCACTTTATTAGCAACTTTATTCTGGCGGACGATGCGCTCTGTGATAGAGGAGGGCAGATTTTTTGTTGCCCGGCCACCGCTCTATCTCATCAAAAATAAGAGCGGAAAAGAATCGCGCTATGCTTATTCAGAGCAGGAACGGGAAGACATTGAAAAAGAGTTTGGTGGGGCGCGCTCAACTTCCGTGCAACGCTACAAAGGTCTGGGTGAAATGAACCCCGATCAATTACGGGAAACCGTCTTTGTATTGCCCGATGAAATTTCTGAGAAAAAGAAAAAGGGCAGGGGTAAAACAAAAGATGTAGCAGGACCAGGGGAGCGAGAACTCACCGCAGCAGATTTTTCAGCGCGTGATTTAAGGATGGTCATTGACGATTTCCATAGAACCCGCTCCTTGATCACCCGATTAATGGGGAGTGAAGTAGCACCACGCAAAGAATGGTTAATGAATGTAGATTGGAGCGCAGAAGATTAATGCACAGACGAGGTAAATTATGACAGAGATGAATGATTATCAAAACGAAGAAACCACTGTCCAGGAACAGAGTCTGGATCACTTTATCGAAGAAGCTTATCGCCGCTATGCAGTATTAACCATTCTGGATCGTGCCTTGCCGGATGTTCGTGATGGGCTAAAACCAGTACAAAGACGCATATTATATGCCATGGGTGATATGAGTTTATGGTATTCTAACCCCCACAAAAAATCTGTGCGTGTGGTGGGTGAGGTATTGGGCAAGTATCATCCCCATGGGGATCAATCGGTGTATGACGCCATGGTGCGCATGGCACAGGATTTCTCCATGCGCGTACCCTTGATTGATGGTCAGGGGAACTATGGCTCGATCGACGGGGATAGTGCCGCTGCCATGCGGTACACGGAAGCGCGTCTGGCGAGTGTTGGTGGGGCAATGCTGGAAGATATCCATAAGGATACGGTGGATTGGCAACCGAATTTTGATGGATCATTAGAGGAACCGATTGTTTTACCCACGCGCATACCCAATCTGATCGTCAATGGCGCAACCGGTATTGCGGTGGGTATGTCCACCAGCATATTGCCGCATAATCTGGGGGAAGTGTGCGATGCGGTGAAATTTGTGGCTCAAAACTGGAAGCGACACAAAGCGATCAGTGTAAAAGAATTGATGAAATACATCCCCGGCCCAGACCTACCCACTGGCGGACTTTTATACCGCTATCGCGTGAACGGAGAAGAAAATCCTGTAGACATGATCGCGCAGGCTTATGAGACCGGTCATGCCACCCTGGTCTGCCAGGCAAAGGCGGATATTCAGGATATTGGTGGCGGTAAATCCGCCATATTTGTGACCGAATTGCCTTACCAGGTGCAAAAGAACACTATTCTGGAACGAATCGCAGCCAACCGGGAAAAATTCAATGGTATCACGGATGTGCGTGATGAGTCTGACTTCACCGGTATGCGGGTTGTCTTTGAAGTAGCGCGGGGTATGGAACCTGAAGACGCCCTGGACAAATTATTAACCAATACCCAATTGCGTTCGAGTCTTTCACACAATGCTCTGGCGCTGGTCGTTGATGAAAATGGTAAAGCAGCGCCCAGGAACTTGAAGTTAATCGACTTCCTGGTTGAATTTATAAAGCACCGTTTGAATGTCATTATCCGTCGATCACGCTTTGATCTCGAGAAAGCAGAAGAACGCAATCACATTCTGGAAGGTTTGTTAAAAGCGATCAGCATGATTGATCGCGTGATCAGCATTATTCGTAAATCCCAAACGGCAGAAACAGCGCGCAAAAACCTGATGTCCGAACTGGATTTGACTGGCATACAGGCGCAGGCAATCCTGGATATGCCCTTACGGCGTTTGGCTTCACTGGAACGTAAAAAGCTGGAGGATGAGCGCAAAGAATTATTGCAAAGCATCAAATACTTGAAATCGGTTCTGGCGTCTCAGGATAAACGGCTTGAAATTGTTGTAGAGGAAACCGAAGCAATCAAGGATAAATATGCCGAACCGCGCAAAACCATCATCGTGGAGAGCGAGGAAGGACACCAGGCAGCTGTGACTGTGTCCGATATGGTCATCCCCAACGAAGCTCAATTGGTGATGATCACTGAAGGTGGTTTTCAGCGCGTAGATGCCAAAGGTTTTCGCGATGTGGTTACCAAGGACAAACCGACCAGCCGGGCTGTGACCATCGCTCTATTGCGTGAAACCATTGAACCAGAACAGACTTTGCTGTTAGTCTCTAACCAGGGACGCTGTTGGCAGGGAAATACGGGACGGTTGCCTCTCAGTGGCACCTTCGAGGATATCGGTTTGAAACGCGGTGAACGCGTGGTGGGCATTGGCGTGGTGAAAGAAGGCGCTAAGCTGGTGATTGGTACCACGACTGGCATGATTAAGCGTGTGGAAATGGCAGATGTGCTCAATTCGCGCGCAGAAGCCACCTGGGCAGCTATCATTGGATTGAATGGTGGTGGTGAGGAGGTGCTGTTTGCAGGTGTCGCCAGTGACGCAGCGCATGTGATGATCTGCTCCTCCGGGAACAATAAATTAGCACCCCGGGTTCTGCGTTTTGAAGCTGGTTCGATTAATCCGCAGGCAACCCCTTCTGCGAAAGGGGTGAGTGCCATTAAAATGATGGGTGATCCTCTGGTGTGTGGTATTCTGGTGGAAACTGACCTGCACAAGAAAGGCTTTGCTTTCGCAGTTACCGCCAAAGGTCATGCCAAACGGATTGACATCAACGACTTCCCGCTACAGGGACGCGGTGGTCAGGGGGTGCAATTATGGAAGGTCACCGAGGAAACCGGTCTGATAACTGGTTTCGTTGTCGGTTTCGAAAAAGATAATGTAGATTTTTATTCCAGTAAGTCAAAGCGTTTGCGTGTGGATGCAAAAGCACTTCCGTTGGTCACACGCGCAACCAAAGGGCTGGATTTGGGAAAGAAATATGTAAAAGGTGAGCTGTTCGGGGAGGGTGAATCCACAGCCGGATTGGTGGTGTGCTAGTATGCCGATTGAAGTCAGTTTGCATGAGAGCGATCATGGAGAATTAAATATCTTTCATGTGTTTGATACACTGGAAGTGTATGATGGCTCTCTGGCATTGGCCATTGATCATGTGATCAACCATATTAAAGTACTGGTATCGACGGTGTACTTACCCCAAGATAAGAATCTGTTGCAGGCATATCAAAACCATCCTTTATTGCGCAAAGGCAGCTCGGAAGTTCGCAGCCCCGAACGGATCCTGCTGGCGGATTGCATCCGTCTGCTGGATGGATTGGTCGAGATCGGCCGATTGGCAGCCTACCCGGAAACAAGTGATCAGGCGAGGAGGGAATTGGAAGACCTGAAAGCCTCCGTTCCATTCCTGGATTATCGCTATGAAAATGATCCGTTTCCGTCCGATCGTGATCGGGAATGACTTCCCAATTTAAATAAAAAAATTCGCTGTCATCAGCGACTTTTTTGTTAACTTTTTTACCCGGCTTTAAATTCTTCTGCGCCGGCAACTTTACCGACCAGTTCTTCCGGGTGATGGATTAACACGGGGAGATGTTGAGGACAAATATATAGCTCATGTCCCTGATAGTCCAGTTGAATTAATGGGGCTTTTTGATTGGTGGTCTCACAAACAATGCATTTCTTTTCCATGGAACATTCCTTTATGAATGGTATTGATGCCAATTTATTTGGTCAAATTGGGTAAATTATATCATCTACTAACGGCTAATGTTGTGGTTTTCTCTGCTAACGTTTGAATGGATAAAACTTCTTTGCCTCTGATGTATGTTTCTAATCGATCTCCAATCGGTGTCACCCATTGCGGTGGAACTGGTTTTAGGATGCCCAATACATTGCCTGCCAATCCAGCATTGCAATCCACATCCAGACCAGCTTTTGCCAGAAAGCTGAATGTTTCAGTCATATCGCCATTCCCGTGCCAGAGTGCAAAGATGACAGCAGCGATGTTTGGATAAGAATGAATCCAGTTATAGCGCTCGAATTTGATTTCAAAGTCAGTCCACGTGGCGATAGGGTCTTCATTTTCTTCAAGTCTATTCAAACAGTAGCGAACAACCGCAGCATATTCGCTCCTTTGTGGAAGATAGGCAACTGCTTCCTTTAAGATTGACCTGATATCCTGGCGAACGAAGGCCAATGCAGTCAATACAGCGGCATAGATTTCACCATAGACACCATTATGCTCATGGCTGACAATTCCATCCAGATAAGCCAGTCGGGCTGCTTCCAATGGCCAGCCAGGTGCGAGCATGCCACATACCATACCACGCATCTGAGCACCGATCCAATGCGCGAAAGGATTGTGGAATGAACCAGATTGAGGTGGCAGAATGCCCTGATTCAAATTGCGCAGAGCTACCCATTCGGCAGACCAGCCGAACTGAATCTGACGCACCCATTCCAGTCCTACATCCTGAACGGTGAGATTGCGCCCCATACGCTCGAAGACATCTAAGAAAATCAACTCGTAGACAACATCGTCATTGGTGGTTTCCGGAGTGGTGATGTATTCACGGATTTCTCCATATACTTTAGCTATTTGCTCGCCGGTGTAACCTTCAATGGCTGTACCAAATGATCCACCGGCTAGTTGCCCCAACCAACCCTGATATATCCTTTCAGCCAGATCTTTATCACTGCTCAGCAGGTTTTCTTTGCTGATCTCACCCATGGCAACCACGGTCTCATCCCAGGTGGAGGGATGCTGGTACTGGTGGATGGGGTTAGAAGGGTCGAGCGGTGCGGAATTCAAGGCTGCCAGAATTTGAGCAGTGACGACTCTCAACTCATCGATTTTTCCGGCTTGATATAATTCGATACCCTGTGGAAGTAATGCTTCAGCAGTGGAAACATCATAGCCACGGTTTCCCATAGCCTGCACCATGGAGAGATACGGGATTTCAGGTGCACCCGAGCCAGGAACCTTGGAGTCCCAGAACATCAGCATTAAATGATCCCCGTAGGGTACTTGAAAATCACTTTCATACCAGTTAGAGCTATGAATACGGCGATCAAGCGGAATTGCCGATTTTCGCAGCTCTCGTTCCATTTCCCAGGCTTTTTTCATACTTTTCGTTTCCTTGCTTGAATGGAATAGAAGTAAAGGGCGATCAGGGTGGCAACATATGGCACCATCGAGGTGAATTGGGAGGGCATGTATTGCTGCAGGAGTAAACCCAATCCATCCGTGAAACCGAACAAGAGCGAGATCAGAGCAATTCCCCAGGGATTCCCATTGACCAAAATCACGGCTGCCAGAGAAATCCAGCCACGGCCAGCGGACATGTTCTCACTGAATAAGGTAACATATCCAAGCGAGAGGAACGCACCAGCCAACCCGCATAAAACCCCACAGATAATCAATGACCAGATATGAATTTTTGCAGAGGAGACCCCACTGGAATCCAGGCTGGGGGCATTGTATCCGGCAGCCCTCAAGCGTAATCCAAAGCGTGTTTTGAAGATCACAAAGGCGGAGATGAACACAACCAGTAGTGTGATGTATACGATTAAATTTTGTCCGCTCAGGATTTCACCAATAACAGGGATTTGGTTTAAGAGTGGAATATGAATTCTTGGAATAGGGACAATCCCGGGGTTGGAAAATGCGCCTTTTACATTGAAGATCTGGCGCAGCATATAGGTGGTGGCACCCAGGGCGAACAGGTTAAGCGCAATACCTGTCACAAATTCATCGGTCTTGAGTGTGACAGCAAAGAAGATAAAAATGACAGCCATCAATAATGAGCCCAGAATGGCACACACAATTCCCATCAACCAGGAGTCAAAATAATAGGAACCCAATACCGCAAAGAACGCGCCAGCCAGCATCATACCTTCCATAGCAATGTTAAAGATCCCGGCATAAAATGTAAAGGTACCACCCAGGGCGGCTAATAGTATGGGAGTGGCGCCACTGATCATGCCATTGATGAGACCGGTGATTATGTTCATGTTGTCCGCTCCCGTGCTTTGCGTTTGGCGACTGTTTTATCTAAAAAGATATCCAGGTATCCTCGTCCAGCGACAATGACCAATACAATGACAGCCTGTAACACCATGATAAATTCTTTGGGCACTGCGGTGATCAATTCCATCCCCAGGGAACCGGTTTGTAGGGCACTGAAGAACAAACCGTACAGCAAGGTGCCGATCAATCCATTGTTAGCAACCACAGCGATCATAACCCCATCCCAGGCATAATTCGCTCCCAGTCCTTTCAAGAAACGGTGTGGTCCAGCCATGACGACCAATCCACCCGCCAGTCCAGCCAATGCGCCGGTTACCAGCATTACGGTTACATAATTTTTATCAATTTTGACGCCGCCCAGACGGGCAAACAAAGAATTATGCCCGGTAATGCGCCATTCGTACCCGGCTGTAAGGCGATTAAAGACGAAGTAAATCACCGCAAAAGCCAGGATCATCACAATTACATTGGAATTGAACTCTCCCCAGATGGGTAACCAACCTTTGGTATTGATTTGTGGGGTCATGGGAGAATAAGCGCTACGATCGAAAAATGGATAAGAGATCGCCCAAAAGGTGAAAAAATCGGCAATCATGTTCAGCATCAGGGTGGTGATGAATTCGTCCATGTTGAACCACTTACGTAACATGGCTGCCACCCCAGACCAAAGGGCGCCACCCAGCATTGATAAGAGCAGGAGTACCGGTATCATTAACCAGGGAGGAAGATCGAAGTATAAACCGCCAATGGTAGCAAAGAGTGCTCCCATCAGTAATTGCCCGGGTTGTCCAAGATTAATTGGACCAGAAGCAAATGCTACTGATGCTGATAGCCCTGTGAGAATCAGGGGAACAGAATTACGTAAAGTGGTAGCGAAAGGGAATAAACCAAATAATGAAAAATTAAATAATGCCCCATAAGTTTGGAGAGGATCATACCCCTGCAACAACATGATGATTGCGCCAATCAGCAGGGCGATAAAAATTCCAATAATTCCGCTGATTAATTTTCTTTGCATGACCGCTCCTTTCCCTCCAACATCAGATATCCAACCTCTTCAATATCCGTCTGGTCGGTGGGTAAGTCGGCAACGATTTTTCCACGGTGTAATACCAGAATCCGATCTGCGATCCGGAATAGTTCTTCCAGGTCAGCAGAAATTAATAAAATGGCGCGGTTCTGATCACGCATTTCCAGAATGAGTTCATGGACATATTCGATTGATCCTACATCAAGTCCACGCGTTGGTTGGTCAAGCAGAACAAAAGGAGTTGCCAATAATAATTCCCGACCAAGGATTACTTTTTGCTGGTTACCCCCTGATAGCGAATGGAATGGGTTATCCATCCGATCCATTACCACGGAGAATTGCTGTTCAATTTGTTCGGTGAATTTTCGCGCATATTGGTCATTCAGTAGCAACCCCTTCCATCTGGTGAATTGGGGATTAAGGCGGTGATGAGTCATCATGACGTTTTCAAGAATTGATGCTTTTACAGCGGCGCCCATTTTGCCTCGATTTTGAGATACAAAGGATATATATTGGCGTCTTTTCAGAATATCCGCTTTGGTGAGATTGACATCATTTACCCGAATAGACCCTTCTTTTGTTGGAATGAGCCCCATGATCGAATTAACCAATTCAAATTGACCATTTCCTTCCACGCCGGCAATGCCAACAATCTCTCTTTCATGGACTTTGAAGTTGATATTTTCAAGACCTTTATGCTGGGAACCGTCGATATACGTCAAATTTTCAATCGAAAAGATCTGTTTTCCAACTGTCTTTTTTTCACGCAGCGTGGTAAAAAGGACGTTTCTTCCAACCATCATATGAGCAAGATCACTTTTATTGGTTTCACTTGCCTGTACTGTGGCGATTTTTTTACCTTTACGCATGACAGTGATGCGATCACTGAGCGATAACACTTCTTCCAGATGATGCGAGATAAACAGGATTGTATGGCCGAGGTCCCTCAAACGTCGCAATTCATTGAATAATTGGGGAATCTCCTGGGGTGTCAGAACCGCAGTGGGTTCATCAAGGATTAAGACCGAAACATTTCGATAAAGCAGTTTTAGAATTTCAACCTTTTGTGCTGCAGCAACCGAAATATCATCAACCTTTGCATCAATATTTAAGTTGAATTGAAATTCATCAATCTTTTTTTGAACCAATTGCCTGGCTGTTTGGCGATCGATCATTCCAAAAAAGTTGACAGGTTCTGCCCCCATAACAATATTTTCCCAGACGGTGTATTGGGGAATTAACAGGATTTCCTGATGCACCATTCCAATTCCATGGGCAATCGCTTCACCTGGATCCTGGAAATTGACTCGCTGCCCCTCAAGATAGATTTCACCCTGATTATGATGCTCCAGCCCATAAAGTACTTTCATCAATGTGCTTTTACCGGCTCCGTTTTCGCCTACGATGGCATGAATTTCACCTTTCCTGAAATCCGCAGTGACATTGTCCACTGCAATAACGTTCGGAGGAAAGACTTTGATGATTTCTTTCATTTCGATCAATATTTGCATCTATGCGCTCTCATCAATCATAAAATCAAAATAAAAAATTCAAAAATTTACCACCTTGCGACCAGATCTTAAAAGGTAGATTTTTTCGCAAGGTGGTAAAGGTAACGAATGTGAATTATTCACCAGTGTAAATTTCAACCTTTAAAGTTCCATCAATTATTTGTTGTCGCACAGCCAGGACCTGATCCTGAATCGATTGTGGCAGAACCTGTACCTGTGCTGTCATATCAATATCGACACCACCGGAGGCAAGACCATATTGAAGGACTGCGCCAGGTTGATAACTCCCATCTTTGATGGTTTTAAAGACTTCGTAGATTGCCTTGCCAACATCTTTAATGTCACTGGCGACCACATGACCGGGTACGATGTCGTTTTGATTGGTATCGACGCCGATTGCGTATAAACCACGTTCTCCAGCGGCCTGCAAAACGCCGATGCCTGCCGCGGCTGCGATCTGAAAGACCACATCGGCACCCATGTCATAGAGTTGCAAAGCTGCCTGTTTGCCTTTGGCAGTATCATCCCAGCTTCCCAGGTACTTTGTTTCTACCTGGATATCAGAGTCAATTGATTTTGCTCCATTGGTATATGCAAAAACAAATGCTGAAATCACAGGATCGACATCACCACCAACAGCTCCAATGAGTTTTCCAGGATTGACACCAGGCAGGCTTGTCTCCAGTGTGGTTAACCCTGCAACCACACCAGCCAGATAAGCTGATTCTTCTTCGATGAAATCTACGGATGTAATGGTTTTCTTTTCATTTTGAACAATTGTATCCAAATTTACAAAGATTTTTTCTGGATACTTATCGGCAAAAGCCATGAGTTGATCCTCGAAACCATAGGATATAACAAAAATTACATCCGCATAGTTGACTGCTGCCTGTAAAGCGGGTTCATATTGACCGGCATCAAAATTTGTTTCGATTGTCCGGATTTCAACCCCATATTCGCTTTTAATCTTTTCCATGCCCATTTGACCGGAATCATAAAACGATTGATCTCCGAGGGCACCATTAATGAGATAAACAACCTTCTCAGTTTCTGGTGACTGACTGGAAGGGGTACATCCGACCAGACTGGCAAACAATACTACAACGATCATCACAAACACGAATTTTTTCATTTTCTACTCCTTTTTAATTGGTTTTTTACAAACGAATGGATATTAATTTTTTTTCGCCTCCTGTTTGTGCTTTGTTAAAAAATCATTTAATTCAGTTATAGTTGGTAAGCTGGTTTGGGCGCCAGCTTTCGTTACAGCCAATGCACCGGCTGCGCTGGCGCGTAACAAAGCTACATGAAGATCCATGTCCTCTGCCATTGCGGCTACGAATCCCCCAATGAAAGCATCACCGGCAGCGGTAGTATCTACAACAGGCACATCAAAAGGTGGAGCGAAGATTTGATTATCCTGATAGAAATAATATGCACCATGCTCCCCACGTGTTAGAATGATTTGATTGCAGCCCAGTGATTGCAGATGACTGATTGCTTTCCGGCAATCCGAAAAATTGTTGATTTCGATACCGGATAAAAGTGCCAATTCACTCTCATTGGGAATCAGAAATGTAACTTTGCGGAGTGTCTCAATCGGTATTGGCGTTGCTGGAGCGGGATTGAGCAAAATAGTGATTCCGGATGCGTATGCAATATCGATGGCATGGACGACAACTTCCAGGGGGATCTCCAGTTGCAAAACCAGCAATTTGGTACGCTGAATGGTTTCTTTTAAGGCATCCATATCCTGCCTGGTCAGGGTTACATTTGCGCCTGGGACGACAATGATTGAGTTCTGCCCGTTTGCATCTACCGTGATGTGAGCGGTGCCTGTTGGCGCTTTTACTTTTCGAACATTTGAAATATCCACCTGGTTTTTGTTGAGGTTATCAGATAATTCTTTTCCAAAAGAGTCAAATCCAATTTTACCCACCATTTGAACATGGCCTCCCAGGCGGGCAGCAGCGATGGCCTGGTTTGCGCCTTTCCCCCCCGGAAATGTCTGAAAACGATCTCCTAAAATCGTTTCACCCGGGATCGGATGCCGTTGGGTATAAACTACCAGATCATAATTAATACTACCGATTACCAGGATGTTTTTATTCATAAATCTCCTTATATATTTCCGTTTACCCAAGCTTATTAAAAACTATTCTTTATATGATTGTTGAAAATTTCTAGGACCAGGATTAATCTTCTATAATCTTAACTGACAAAAAAAATTAATTCTTACTGTGATTTGAATTTTAATACAGAAATGAGGACAGATGCAAAACTATTTTATTAACTATCAGGAATCTGTAGATTTCAACGCTGAAAAATTTTATAAAGCAACTATAGCGCATACAGATCGATTGATGCTGGGGCTGAATTGCCTGGAACCCGGGCAGGTGCAAAAGATCCATGATCATGCCAACCAGGACAAGTTTTACTTTGTTCTGGAAGGAGAAGGTTTTTTTACAGTGGGTGAAGAAAAACAAACAGCTTCCTCCGGGATGTTAGTATGGGCGCCGGCAGGTGTTCCTCACGGCGTAACCAACCAAAGCACGCAAAGACTGGTGATCCTGATGGGAATAGCGCCTGCTCCTCAATCAGGTTGATTCTTTTTGGGGTATCAGAACGCAACCTGACATGATATAATATAGAATATTTATTCTAATATTATGATTGATAAAAATCCACCTGCTTTTGTTCACCTGCACGCTCTTTCCTATTACTCTTTAATGGAAGGATTAATTTCACCAGAGGAATTGGTGAAATATGCCCAGAAATTTAATATGCCTGCTATTGCAATGAGTGATCATCGATGCCTGACCGGCATGGTTGAGTTTACACATGCCTGTCAGAAATCCGGCATTCAACCCATTTATGGCCTGACCGTAGACGTGGAGTGGCAAAATCAGATGGGTGAAATGGTTTTGTTGGTCCAAGATCGGGATGGCTGGTCAAATCTTTGCAAATTGAGCAGTAAATTAATGGTCGTGGAAGGTGGCTCAAAAGCCTGTCTGGATCTGGATGACTTATCCCAAAATCAACAAGGACTGCTGGCTCTGACGGGTGGCCAGCGCTCCATCCTGGATTTTTTGGTCCAGACTGCCCAGCATGCCAAAGCACAGGATTGGTTGAAAATCCTTAAAGAGATCTACCATAACGATTTGTTTGTCGAAATCCAACAACATACACCTTCCCAGGAGGTACACGCCAGACGCGTGGTTGAGGTTGCCAGACATTCCCACATTCCGCTGGTGGCTACTCAATCCATTTATTATCTCGACCAGGATCAGGCTGGTTTGCAGAAAACGTTGAGCGCCATGCGAGAAAATCACCGGCTGAAAGATCTTCAAGCGGAGGATTCAGCGCCACCTGCCGCTTACTTTGCCAGCGCAAAGGAAATGATCACACGCTTCCAATGGCTGCCAGAAGCGCTGCAAAACACAGCCAGAGTGGCTGAGATGTGTGCATGGGAGTTGCCCATTGGAGAAGTTCACTTCCCGGAAATCCCCTTACCCCCTGGAGAGACGATTACACAGGTGCTCAGAAAAAAAGCAGAATCCGGGGCAAAAAAACGCTACGGGAGAATTACTCCCCAAATACAATCCAGATTGGACCATGAACTGGAAATCATTGCAAAACGTGGATATGAGCCAATCTTCTTAATTGTCGAAGAATTATTAAATTACGCACGCCAAATCGGTGTGCCTTTTTCCTCACGCGGGTCGGCAGCTTCTTCTCTGGTGGCATATTGTCTGGAGATTACCAATCCGGAACCGTTAGGGTTGAATTTATTTTTTGAACGCTTTTTGAACCCCGCCCGTACTTCACCTCCCGATATTGATACTGATCTGTGTTCAAGAAGGCGGGACCAGGTGATTCAACATGTATTTGACAAGTATGGAGCCGATCGGGTCGCCATGGTGGGGACCATCAATCGATTTCGTCCACGCTCAGCTTTGGGGGAAGTGGCTAAAGCCCACGGGTTGGCTGTGGCTGAAGTTCGCCAGCTCGTGAATCAATTGCCTTACGCCGGGTTTCAGCGTTTATCGAAAGAAGAAAAACAAAATCCATTTGACGGGTTGAAGGCTGCTTATCCCAGGTTTGAGAAGATTTTTGAAGAAGCTCAAGCACTCCTACGACAACCTCACCATCTTTCCATGCATCCCGGTGGTGTATTGGTGGCACCGGGAGCGATCACCGATTGGGTGCCTGTTTTAAGATCTGCTTCTAAAGACTTTCACATCACCCAGTTGGATCTGGATGGTGTGGAAGCATTGGGATTGGTGAAAATTGATCTTCTGGGCATTCGTGGGCTTTCAGTATTGGGGGATGTTGCAGAATTGATTTATTCCTGGCAGCGAACAGAGTATAAACACCCCATGCAAGTTTTAGAACAGATCCCTGTGGAAGATCCAGACACTGCTGAACGCGTGCGAACAGCCCAGACAATCGGTTGTTTTCAGATCGAATCTCCGGGCATGCGGGCAACATTGAAAGATATTCAGGCAGATTCCACAGATGATATTATGGCAGCGCTGGCGCTTTATCGGCCTGGACCGTTACGAGGTGGTTTGCATGATGCTTTCATTCGCAGGTTCAAAAGGCTGGAAAAGGTGGAGCATCTTCACCCCATCCTGGAACCAGTTTTGGCGGAATCCTATGGTGTGATCCTTTATCAGGAGCAGGTATTGCGTATTGCTCATGAAGTGGGGGGATTATCGCAGGCAGATGCAGATTTATTGCGCAGAGCCATGTCGCATTTTGATCCGGGGGAACAAATGAAAACGCTGCGGGAGCGCTTTCTGGAAGGATTCCAGAATAAAGGTGTTCCTGCAGACACTGCAGAAAGAGTGTGGGAGATGATGGCTGCCTTCGCTGGTTATGGTTTTCCCAAAGCGCATGCAGCTTCGTATGCCCGGGTTGCGTGGCAGGCTGCCTGGTGTAAGAGCCATTTCCCAGCTGAGTTTATGGCAGCGGTACTGGCAAATGGCGGGGGGTATTACTCACAACGGGTGTATTTGAGCGAGGTGCGCCGCATGGGGCTGGTAGTGAGACCTCCCCACATCAATCACAGTGCCCAGCGTTTTTCTGTCCGTTATCCCCACGGGCAGGCTGTTCTATATATGGGGCTTGATCAGGTATATGGCCTGACACATCAAACCCAGAAGCGCATCATCCAGCAAAGACCTTTCTCCAGCCTGAATGATTTTCTCACCCGGGTTGACCCACGCCGCAGCGAGGTTGAAAATTTGATTCAATCAGGTGGGTTGGATGGCTTGGGCAGTATTCCAACCCTGTTGATGTCCATTTCATCGGGTTCCTGGCAGAAGGATCAATTAGCATTATTCGATTGGCAATTGAATGAAGGACATTCAGAAGAATGGACATTGGCAAAAAGAGCCCAGGCACAGGAAAAGATTCTGGGATTGAGTGTGGATGTTCATCCATTGGAATTGGTTAAAGATAAAATAGAAACATCCGGTGTGGTCCCCACATCTGAAGCTGAATCTCATATTGGAAAATCCATCGTTGTGGCAGGTTTACGGCTCAGTTCTCACCGTGCCAGAACTACACGTGGCGAACGAATGCTTTTCATGAGTATTGAAGATCTGGAAGGCATGCTGGAAGTTGTTTTTTTCCCTCCTGTTTACCATCAATATCGCCAAGTGCTGAGTTCGAGTGGACCATTTCTCATACGTGGCATCGTTGAGCGTGATTCGGAGGAGGGGGATGTGTGGCTGCGGGCAGAAAAAGTAAAAATATTATACAATGTATATCAATAAAAACGAGGTTAAGAATTGGTACAATTATCTCAATGAAAACCCAGATGGAAAAAAATCAGAAAATAAAACCTGTCTTTGAATTAGATTGGTATCGGGATGTGATCGAATTTGCTCCTGATACTTACATTATTACCGATATAGAAGGAACTTTCTTATACACCAATAGCAGATCAAGAACTGAAAATTCTGAAGGTTTTATCGGAAAATCGATTTTTGATTATTTTTTACCAGAATACTTCCAGATCGTCAGAGAGAAATTTGATCATGTATATCAATCTGGAGAAAATGACCATTACGAGTTGGCAACAGATTATGGAGGAGGATCACGACGTTATTACATGACCAATCTGGCACCTATCAAACGTGATGGATCAGTAGTTGCAATTGCCATGTATATTCGTGAAATCACAGAACTAAAGAAAGCACAGTTGGAATTAAGCAATCTAAACCAGGAGCTAGAGGATCGTGTTTTAAACCGAACAATCACTCTTCAGGAATATGCTAAACGCATGGAAATTTCCGAGAAACTCAGTATTGGGTTAAGACATGCCAAGAACCTTGCTGAGGTCTTACAGCTGCTTGGAGAACAATTCAAGAATACATTTCGGGTAGATGTGGTGGGAATTTATGAAGTCCAAGATGAACATCATTTGAATTTATCACTTAATCTTAAACCAGAAATCAATCCACCATCAAAATTGACACCTTATTTAGATAAATTCTTCTTTTCGCTGTTGGATGAAAATCAAATCAGAATTGCTCAGATCCCAGAACAAAAACATGAAGATTGCGAATTTTGTGAATTCATTCATCAGAATCAGATGCGTACATTAGTGTTAGCGCCAATTCGGGCTACCTCAGCAATGGTAGGGGTTATCTACATGGCATTTAGACAATCTACAGTAATTTCTACAGATGATGAACAGTTAATGCGCTCTTTTATTGAGGCTGGTGGCAATACCATTCAACGCATCCAGGTTATGCAGCGTTTGGAACAAAATATTAAGAATCGTGAAAATGAGCTGGAAGTTCTTTATGACATTATGTCCACTGCCAGTGAAACAATTGACCTGGATGAGTTGCTTCAAAGAATACTTAAACGGATTTTGCAAGCTGTGAATTGTGGGGTTGGTATCATACACCTCATCGAGGATAATCAAATTATCAAAAAAATCCAAATACCAGAAACATTACCTCCTGAATTTAAATCAGGTGTGGAGTTGTTAAGAACTTATACAAAAAATATAGAAGATCTTTTTTCGGACTTGCAATATCACTTTAGGAATATACCAAAAACAAATCTAAACAGTTTGTCAGCTTTAATACGCTTTAAAGGAAAGATTTTGGGGGTTATTAGCTTGATTGGGGAATGTTTAAATAAAAATGATCTGGAAATGATTCAACTCCTTTGCAGTATTGCTGATGAAATTGGTCTGGCTGTGGAAAGTACGCGACTGCGTAAGCAAGCCCAGGAATCCTTGATTTTTGAAGAACGCCAACGATTGGCTCGGGATTTACATGATTCTGTTTCGCAATCATTGTACGGATTGGTGCTATCAGCGGATATCAGTAAAAAGTTACTAAAACTCAAGGAATTTGGAACATTAGAAGAAACCCTAGAAGACATTGAAACCTTTGCTTTACAATCCCTGAGGGAGATGCGTCTGATGTTATTTGAATTGAGACCTTTATCCTTTGAGACTGAAGGATTATCTGGTGCCCTGGATTTGCGTTTAAATACAGTCGAACGTCGCGCTGGTTTGAAAACAAGTCTGGATATAATTGGAGAAGATTTATTGTATTCGCCTCTTGATATAGAAATTTATCGTATTACAACCGAGGCACTTAATAATGCGTTAAAACATTCGTATGCAAGTCAAATCCATGTCATTATCCACGTGGATGAAAAATTTAATCAATGTGAATTGAAGGTGATTGATAATGGTGCTGGGTTTGATCTGGAAACAAAAAGAGCGGGTGGCATTGGAATAAATAGTATGAAAGAACGCGCTGCCCGTGTTGGAGGACAATTAATTGTGGAGACAAAAGAAGGTTTTGGCACAGTTGTGCGTTTTATTTGTCCACTTAGGCCAGAGGAGGGGAGAAAATCATGATAATAAAAGAGACAATCAAGGTATTGGTTGTCGATGACCACCCAATTGTTCGAAGAGGATTAACCACAGAGATTAACCTAGACCGAGGTATGCTGGTTATTGGTGAAGCTGTCGATGGACAGGAAGCGGTAGATCAATACATGTTACTTAAACCAGATGTGGTATTAATGGATCTGGTGATGCCAAACAAAGATGGTATTCAGGCAACCAGAGAGATTATGATGGAAAAACCTGAAGCAAAAATTCTTATACTGACCAGTTTTATTGATGAGGAACGAATACTTGAAGCGATCAAAGCAGGGGCCCTGGGTTTTATTTACAAAGACAAACATCCCGAACAGGTATTGGCAGCTATTCGTGATATTAATAACGATGTTCCTGTCTTGTCCCCTAATATCACCCGAAAATTGATGCGTGAGGCACAAACAAAACCGGAAGAAACTACTTTCCAAGAGTTGACTGAGCGTGAGCTGGAAGTATTGAAAATGGTTGCCTCCGGAAGACCTTATAAAGAAATTGCCTATACAATGAGAGTTCAAGATGCTACCGTCAGAACACATGTTAGCAACATTCTTGGAAAATTGAACTTATCTAATCGATCCCAATTGGTTTTGTACGCCATAGATCATAAACTCGTGGATTAAAATTTCGATTACTTTTCCAAAAAATATTTTCTATTGAGATACTCATCTTTTGAAGGTGAGTATTTTTTTTCGATAAATGTGTATTTTTCCTCAACAAAAGTTCAGTCCAATCTCCTCGAATATGGCTCGCAAAGTTAATCGCTTGTCCAATGTATTTTGTGAAATATGTCACTATACTTATCTTTGGAACGTTCTGGAGAAGAAGGGTTGGTTCTATTATTATTTCACTCAAACGAAAGGAAATAGAAAATGTCAGATAATTTAGTTTCTCGACGAAGTTTTTTGAAGAAGACCGCAATGTTAGGTGCAGGTTTAGCCGCAACTGGTGGTATAGTCTCCTGTACACCTGCTGGGGCAACCACTGCTGGTGAAGATATCAAATGGGACAAAGAAGTTGATGTTGTTGTGGTCGGCTCTGGAACCGTTGTAATGGCTGCATTGGCAGCGAAAGATGCGGGTGCGGAATCAGTATTAATACTGGAAAAAAACATTGCATTTGGTGGTACCTCAGCGCTTTCTGGTGGAATATTTTGGATCCCATTAAATTATCCAAAAAAAGCAGAAGGATTCGAGGATAATCGCGAAGATGCTTACAAATATTTGAAGAGAATCTCCGCTGGCCAGTCAACTGATGAGCTAATTAATACTTATATTGATAATGCCAATTCTATGCTTGAATGGTCTCGGGACAAATTTGGATACAAATGGGCCCCAGTTTCCTATATAGGAGATTATTATGAAGTAGAGGGCGTCAGACCTCTGGGACGGTGTGTAGCCTTAACTACACCGGATGGAGCAACAACAAACGGGGGAGGTGCCTGGCAAATATTCCGTGAAACAGTCGACGGATTAGGTATTGAGGTAATGCTGGAAACGGCTGGTAAAGAATTGGTAACCAATGCTGATGGTGAAGTGATTGGAATTAAAACAGAGGGTATCGATGGTCCTCTAGCGATCAAAGCCAAGAAAGGTGTAATCCTGGGTACTGGTGGATTTGATTTCAATCGTGAAATGACAACTTCTTTCTTACGAGGTCCAATTTATGTAAGTAATGCAGTTCGAACAAATACTGGAGATGGACATTTGATGGGAATGGCATTAGGAGCCGATCTTCGTAATATGAATTCCTGCTGGGGTCTTCCATCTATGCCACTTGATAAAGAAAAATTATTAGGGGAAGTAGACTGGTTATCGTACCGTGGAAAACCAGGCGCCATTGTAGTAAATAAATATGGTGAGCGAATTGGTAATGAAAGTTCGGCATACCATGTTTTCAACCGTGCTTTCTGGTACTGGGACACCGGGAAATTTGAATGGCGCAACACTCCATCATTCTGGATTGTAGACTCTTCTTATGCTGAACGCTATTCCTTCCCTGGAAGTCAGCAGGTAGGTGAGGTTCCGGATTGGATAACACAGGCTGACACACTCGAAGAATTATGTGAAAAATTAGGCATCGATACTGAAGGATTTAATGCTAATTTGGAAGTATTCAATTTGAATGCTGAAAATGGTGTTGATCCACTTTTCCATCGTGGAGAATTTCAATTCGATCTGAATATGTTCGCCGATAAAACCCGTACTGATCTGAAAAATGTTTGTTTGGCTCCAATTTCACAGGGGCCATTCTATGGTTGTGAATATGTTCCAGGCACATGCGGTACCAATGGTGGTCTGCGGATCAATGCAAATGCTCAAGTAATTGATGTAAAAGGCAATCCTATTCCCCGCCTGTACGCAGTTGGGAATACTTCCGGGTCTGTATTTGGTGATGGTTATCCGGGTGGTGGTGGTACTTTAGGCGCAGGTGGTGTGTTTGGCATGTTAGCCGGCCGCCATGCTGTCAGTTTGGAATCAGTCTAGAACTTTTCATCGCTCCGGGGATTGGATACAGGTTTTTTCAATCCCTGGAGACCTCCTTTGAAAAACGGAAAGGATTTCAATGTTCAAAAAGAAAACGAAAACTGAAGCAGTTGAACAGGAAAATCAACTCCAAAAAAAGAAAGAGTTCAACTGGTTTAAATTCAGTGTAATTGCCAATATTATTCTAATTGCAGGTGTTGGAATTGCCCTGGCTTCCATGGCTGTTCTGCATCAAAGTGATACTAATCCACAATTCTGTGCAACCTGCCATAATATGGAGCGGTATGTTGAATCCTATTTGACCAGCAATACCATGGATAATGTTCATGCACAGGCGAATGTTCAATGTAAGCAATGCCACAGCGATTATGACATCCCAGCTGAAATCAAATCAGGTATTAATTTCATAATCGGTAATTATGATAAAGAAATGCCACAAAGAAGATTTGATGATGAAATCTGTACCCAATGTCATATCAGTATGGAATATATGGCACAACAGACAGATTATTTGCGCCGTAATCCGCATGCCAGCCATTGGCCGGATCTGAAATGCCGTTCCTGCCATATCTCACATGGTGAACAAGTCGATTATTGTAGCGAGTGCCATGACAATGGTGGACAACGCCTTACTGGACAGGAAATTTTTCCACGTGTCGACAATCCATACGATGAATATCCGGATACTTCACAGGGATCAAGCCATTAAATATCACTTTGTTTAATAATATTTGCTTGCGTTAATCTCTCCTCTGAATGGGTTTTGTAAAAAAAGGGCACTGGTGAAAGGAATTGCCAGTGCTCTTTCGATTTAGAAAGATAGGCGATTTTATACTTCTTAAATTAATCTGGAATATTAAAGAATTAACAGGCTTTAACGGTACAATAATCAAATTGCGGAGGATCACATGAAATATGCATCGCTGGCGTTATGGTGGGGGATCAAAGAGGGTTTTTATCAGTTGGGTCGACTGATTGTTCTTAATGTCACCTGGATTTTATTTTCATTGCCAATCATTACACTTCCGGCAGCTACCCTGGCACTGGCGTATTCCATTCGGATCATGGTAATTGATGAAACGAATTATTCCTGGAAAATTTTCTTGGAAAGTTTTAAACGTTACTTGATTAGCAGCTGGCGCTGGTTTCTACCAGCAATTCTTTTGCCTGTAATTTTTATTTACAATATTCTCTTTTTTGCTGTTGAGAGTTATACACTCAGTGTTATCATCCAGGCAGCCAACATTGTCATGTTGCTCATCTGGTTAATTTTGCAGACATTTACTTTGCCTTTTTTGGTGGACCAGGAACAACCCGTGATGCGGGTAGCATTATTAAATAGCATCCGATTGTTATATCAGAAGCCAGGTTTGTATTGGTTCACCACCATCTTTCTTTGGGTATTTTTGACTTTCAGTGTTGTTTTGATCACACCCATTTTTATTATCTCGATTGCATTTGGGTTGTTTATCATCATGTATTGTGTTCAGGTTTACCTGGGTAGACGGGGGATGGTCCCGGAAGAAGAAAGCAGCAAGGTGTATAAAAAACCCGGATCCGAATGATCCGGGCTTTTGAAGATAAGAGAAATGGAATTGTTTTACGGGATGACAACCGGTAATTCAGCTGCTTCCCATCCAGCAATACCACCGGTCATGTTGAGAACATTTTCGTAACCGTTTAACAACAAAGCCATTGTTGCAATTTCACCACGCAAACCACTCTTGCAGTAAACAACAATTTTAGAAGCTTTGTCAAGTTCACCAAGGCGGCTCATCAGTTCCTCCAGGGGAATATTGACTGCAGGATCAACGTAACCTTCTGCGTATTCCTCTGGTCTTCGAACATCTACCAGAACAAATTCTTCTGCATTGATCATCATTTCATTGACATCAACGTTCTTGATTGTCGCCCAGCCTTCTGGAGGATTGTTGGCAAATTCTTTTACTGCCATATACAGATTTTCATTGGCAACAATAGGTGTGCTGATTTCTTCGGCGGGGGCAAGCCCTTCTTCAGCGCCTAATTGGGCGGCTAACCAGCCGTCCATACCAGCTGACATATTGCGGACATCAGTGTAACCGATGAGATTAAGAAGAATCCAGGCGAAAGTTGAGCGGGTTCCACTCTTGCAATAGACCACGATGGGGGCATCAAGGTCCGCTGGTAATAAAGCAGGATTATCAACAAGAGTTTTTACAGGAATATTGACTGCACCAGGAATATGACCATTTTCTTCCAATTCAGAAGGTTCACGAACATCAATAACGAACAAATCAGGATTTTCAATTAATTCAGTATTAAGTGCATCCGGGGCCATGGTGCCATAGCCTTTGTCCTGTCCATTATTGGCAATAATGCCAGCAAAGAGTCCCTGGAAGTCAGGTGCTGCACCAACTACAGGAAGCTCCTCAGCCTGCCAGCCAAGGTAACCACCACTCATGTTGAGCGCATCGTATCCAAGCATGCGTAATGCCAGTGTACCGATCATACCGCGAATACCACTACGACAGTAGACAATGATCTCGGCATCTTGATCGATTTCATCTAAGCGGCTCATCATCTCTTCCAAGGGGATATTGACTGCACCATCGATATAACCTGCTTCATATTCATCTGCGCGACGATTGTCAATCAACAAGAATTCTTCGCCATTGATCATCTTTTCATTGACATCAACTGGATTGATGGTTGCCCAACCTTCTGGGGCATTGTTGGCAAAGTCTTTGACTGCCATGTACTGGGCTTCATTTGCGATGATTGCAGTGCTGATTTCTTCAGCAGGTGCGAGACCTTCTTCTGCTGCCAATCCTGCTCCCAGCCAACCATCCATACCTGCAGCCATGTTGCGGACATTGGTGTATCCTAATGCATTCAAGATCATCCATGCCCAGGTGGAGCGGGTGCCGCCCTTGCAATAAACTACGATAGGAGCATCCAGGTCAGCGGGTAATAAAGCAGGATTATCAGCCAGAGTTTTCACCGGGATATTGACTGCACCAGGAACATGACCATTTTCTTCTAATTCGGAGGGTTCACGTACATCAATCACAAAAAGTTCTGGATTCTCAATTAATTCGGTATTGATGACATCTGGAGCCACAGTGCCATATCCTTTGTCAGCTCCGTTATTGGCCATAACATCTGCGAAAATTGCCTGAAAATCAGGAGCTTCAACAACGGGGACATCGGTGGGAATTGCGGTTGGTTCTTCAACGACCACCACGGCTGTAGGTTCTTCAACAACAGGTTCTGCTGTTGGTGCGGCTGCCGGGGCGCAGGCACCCAACAGCATGCCAAACATTACGAGTATCATGAGGGGTAAATAAATTTTTCTTGACATTTTTCTCTTCCTTTTTATATTTTCAAAATTAGTTAACAACTAAGATTAGTTGCCATCTTCTGTTGGTTATTCCGGTATAAGAGCTGGAACTTTTTCAACAATCACTCCCAGATTTGCTTCCAGTTCCTCAGGTTTCACTTTATCGGCCGTCAGGAAAATTTCAGCATTTCCATGGCAGGCATTACAGGATTCGTTTTGTGGGGTAATGCGTTGAATGTTGTGTGGGGTTGCGTATGCCCAACTGGGAAGCAAATTAAAGTTCGATTGTAAATTTTCGCCATAGAATTCAAAATTATCAGGATCCACAGGAATATGGCGAACAGGCACATAATCATAAGGGCGATCTTCTGTTTGACGTGGGTTCTGACCAATCAGGAAGGTCATATATGTCGCTGCTGTTTTGAAGAAAGGATTTCCGGTGGTTTCACTGACGGCTACGTGGCAGCTATCACAACTGGTATAGGTAACGGAGTGACATACCTGACAGGAAAGTGTATCCTGATGGATCTGATGCTGAACAATCGGATCAGTGGCTTTTCCAACCTGGTCATGACAACTTTCGCAGGTGGGGCTTTGTTCACCTTCATAGCGGTGATTATTGCCTTCAGAATCATGCATGCTGGCAGCATCATGGCAGGCAACACAACTCATACGCCCCTGGCGGAAGTGGACGTCTCCGGGAATTCCTTCGTTTTTGCCCATGTATTCATTGCCAACGCGGGAACCGTGGCAGGCTGTGCAGGTACGGGTCATAGGAGGGGTTTTGACATACGTATGACCATCCAACAATCCACCACCTACACTATCCGGTTGGGCAATATGGCAATCCCCACAGGTGGTATGGCAGGATTGACAATTATCAGCAAACATTTCATCCAGAGCAACATGGTTTTCTGGCAAACTTCGAGAATATAAGACCTGGAAATATCCTGCCTGACTGACATGTAAACTGTCTGCACTGGTAGCGACAATCTCATTATGACAGTTTCCACAGGTCCTTTGTGGATCGGCATCAGGCGCTGCAATCATGCCATCATGAGCTGCATCTTTTTCAAGGGTTGAAGAATCTCCTGCGTGACAGGCAACACAGGATGTCTGTCCATGAACATCTGTGAAAAAATCTTCCCCGATGATTACTTTTTCCCAGGGCTCCAACGGAGCCACAGAGCCACCTCAGCCAACACCTTCAGATTCCGTTTCGGGCACCTCTTCTTCAACTTCGGCAGTGTCAATCAGCATTTGTTTGTCTGTATGGCATACCACACAATTATCAACCGGAGGTTCAAGTGACACAGGAATGATGGTTGCAGGTGTTGCCTGACTTGTGGCAACTTCAGTTTCATCAATAACTGAAGTTGTTGTACTCTTTGCTGTACAAGCTCCCAGCAAAAGCATGGATACACACAGAATTAATAAAGTTATGTATTTTTTCATGGGATTTCCTTTAATAAATTTTCTTCTATTTTGCAGGAATAAATTTTTGTAGAGGAGGAATGTTTTTGGATGTTGACCTATTTATCACCTTACTCTATTAAGAAAATTATATAAGAAATATCATAATTAAGAAAGCTTTAATGTGTTAGTGACATTTATCACAATAAAATATTTGATTAATTGTTTTCAATCCATAAGTAATGCTTATTATTAAAACAAATATGATAAAATCAAGCTTAATTGTCAGGAGACTTGATATGTTAGATACACACCAATTACGAGTTTTTCTGGCTGCAGCTGAAACACTGAATTTTTCTCAGGCAGCCAAGCGCTTACATATGTCCCAGCCCAGTGTGACCCAACATATTCACAACCTTGAATCACATTTTGGTATGCAGTTATTTGTGAGATCTGGAAGAAAAATATCATTAACAGAAGCTGGTGTTACCCTTTTACCTATGGCAAGGGATCTGGTATTATCAGCTATTCGTGCTGATGAAATGATGGATACATTGAAGCAGGAAATTCATGGACAATTGTGGATTGCCTGTACAACCACACCAGGAAAGTATATTTTACCAACTTTAATGGCTGATTTCTTAAAGAGATATCCGAAAGTGGAGGCATCTATTTCCGTCAGTAACCGTAATGATGCCATACGTTTATTAAATGAAGGTAAAGCACAGATCATGGTTTCGAGTGTTTTTAATTACCATCCAGATATTGAATTTCATAAATTTATTTCAGAGCCTCTGGTTTTGATCGTTCCGAAAAATCACCCCTGGACACGCCGGGAGAGCATCAATCTGGATGAATTACGAAAAGCAAATTTGATCATGCGGGAGCCTTCTGCCGGTTCTTACATGGTACTACGTGATGGATTAGCCCAAAAGGGATTTGATATCAGTGACCTGCACAATATGTTAACCCTGGGTAATTCAGAGGCAATTGCTTTTGCCGTACAGGAAGGAGTTGGGGTTGGTTTTGTTTCCAGGCTGGTAGCACAAAGAATTGCCAAAGATCAGGTTGCTATTGTCAGGGTAGATGATCTCGAGTTATCGCAGAATATTTATATCGGACAACATCGTAGGCTCCCTTCCACCTCTGCCCAGGTTGCTTTCTGGAAAATGGCAACAGAACCTCAAAGCGAAGCCTTATTTAAAATCAAGTCATATCTTTCGTAGGCTTTTGAATAATCCTTACTCCGGCAATAAATACGCTCACAGATTGATAAAAAGAAAAAATTCAGGATCATTGATAATATTAATAATTGAGTCTCGATTAAATCCGGTTATAATCGTGCGATGTTGAAGAAGCGTTGTGCGAGTGAATAGAGCAAATTTAATTTGTTTGGCTGTGACAACTACCAATTCACTGGAAGTGCTGGCGCAGGCTTCTCTGGTTTTTTCCAATTTAAGTGAAATTGACAAATTTTTGAAAAATGAATATTCACAGACAAAAGGTGTTGGTGTTTGGAGCTTTCAAACCACCATTAAGGAGATCTATGCATCCTAGATTACAACGAGAACAAAAAACGATAGACCTGATGATTGAATTGTATTGTCATGAACAACATAAAAATCAGGTTGGGCTATGCACAGATTGCCAGGCTCTGAAAGACTACGCTCACCTCAGATTGGAAAAATGCCCATACCAGGAAAATAAAACCACCTGTGCTAATTGTCCTACGCATTGTTATCAAAAATCAATGCGCGAAAAGATACGGGAAGTAATGCGCTATGCAGGTCCAAGAATGTTGAGACATCACCCTATACTGGCGATATTGCATGTTTTGGATGGTTTTCGAAAACCAGTTACCTTAAAAAAGAAGAGAGGATAATAAATAACAAGAGCACCAGTTGTGGTGCTCTGTGTTTGGTGCCCTTTGAGGGCGGTTCCGCCTGTTATAAATATTATCTCTCATTTTTATAACAATTCAAGATTTGGTTGGAGTCCATTGGAAGCTGTATTCTGGATACGGCATTTCATCCCTGGTGCTTTAGAAAACGAAACTCAACTCAAGTTTGTGATGCAATCTTTGCTGTAACAAATAAAATTATGCAGGTACTAACACCTGTAAAGCATCTTTTTTTACTTTTATTTCCACTGGTGATTGCCCCCACATCTCTCCATCCGCCTGAGTTGACTGAACCGGATCGGATTCAATGGATACGGATTTCACCTGCCAGTGCAAAGCTGGGTCTTTCAGCTCATTTCCGCCAACTATGGAAGCAGCCAATGAAAATAATTGTATTAGATCCATCTTGCGCAGCACGAATACATCCAACAAGCCATCATCAATTTTCACTTTAGGGTCCAGAACAAGGCCTGGAACGCCAAAATAACCGGCATTCGCAATTAAGCAAGTTAATCCTGAACATTCTACTGTTTCACCATCGAGGATCAGATGGTATTGTGCTTCTTTTATATTATGTAAGGCTTGTGTAGCTCCCATAATATAAGCAAAAATTCCATATCGTTCTTTTAGCTCTCGATCAGTACCTTCCAGCATGGCTGCTTCCAACCCCACGCCTGCCCGTAACGCAAATGCAGGTATTGTCTGATCATTGGTTATCCCCAAATCAATAGATCGAAGACGTGATTTTTCAGGGTGGGTAATCAAACTGCAAGCTTCCTGTAAATTCTGAGGAATACCTAGCTCGATGGATAATATGTTACCTGTCCCCCCTGGAAGAATGGCCATGGGGATGCCAGTGCCCTGCAATCCGCTGGCGACTTCCATGACAGTCCCATCCCCACCATAAGCGACAATGATATCCACATCATCTTTCATCGCTTTTTCTGCCAGAAAGATTCCATCACAACGTTTTTTGGTAATAACCAGATCCCAATCGATATTGGCCTGATGGAAGAGATTATTAAATACTCTTAAGGGAGGATTTTTTGATCCAGCGCTTGGATTCAAAATGACACGAACATTTTTTTTGGCCATAATCGATCTCAAACTAATTTTTTAATTATTTTTTTGGAGAGTTCTTATTCTATTATAAAAAAAAACTTTAAATTTGTTAATTAATGAAGGCTTTTTGTTGTCTCTTGCACTATGATATGTTAGATTTAACCACAAGGTTGGTGATCCTACAGAATGAGAGCTGATATGAAAAATACTTTTAAATTAATTTTACGACTGATTTTAGTACTTGCTTTAGGTACAGGGGCAATCTTTCTTGCTTTGGAATTGATGGATAATCTGTATGGGTATCGTTCACCGTTATCAGAGAATCCCCCTGTTCCAGGCCGATCATTCGGAGAACCGATGGGTGAACGGGTTATTTATGTTCTGATCGATGGATTGCGGTATGACACATCCCAAAAAACCGAGGTGATGCCGTTTTTAAACCAGCTACGAAACCAGGGTGCAAGTGCAAAAATGAACTCCCAGACACCTTCGTTTTCATCTCCTGGTTATGGTAGCCTGTTAACCGGCGCCTGGCCGTATTTGAGTGATGCACCGGCATTTAATCTTGAGTATGAAAATTTTTATCCACTAACCCAGGATAACATTTTTAGCTCAGCGAAACGGCATGGGTTACGTACTGCAGCATCAGGATATTATTGGTTTGAGAAATTGATTCCGGCAGATGCGCTGGATATAGGTTTTTTCACACCGGAAGAGGATCAAAAAGCGGATCGCCAGGTGGTGGATGCAGCCATTCCCTGGCTGGAATCAGGTAATTATGATTTGATTATGATTCATCTGGATCAGGTGGACTATGCCGGACACCATGAAGGGGGACCGCTCGATGAAAGGTGGGACCAGGCAGCCAACCGCGTGGATGCATTATTGGCTGAAATTGTGGCAGAATTAGATTTCTCAAAAGATGTACTGGTGATCAGTTCCGATCATGGTCATATTGATCAGGGGGGGCATGGTGGGCACGATCCAATCACCCTGGTCGAGCCTTTTATCATGGTGGGCAAAGGAATCATACCTGGTGTGTATGATGATATATCCATGGTGGATGTGGCACCGACGCTGGCAGCATTATCAGGGATCAATTTGCCTGCAACGACACAGGGTCGCGTACTGACGGAAATGATCAATTTTTCCAGAAGCACGCTCAGTGAACTTAAAAATGAAACTGGCAGACAACAATCTCAGTTACTGGCTGCTTATGCCACAGCAATTGGTCAACCTTTGCCAGAAGAAGCAACCAATGCAGACCCAAACCTGACTGTGCAGGAATATCAAAATGCATTGGAGGATATCCAGCAATCAAAACTAAACCAGGCAAGACTGATCCGGTTCGGAATTGCGAGTTTGGCTTTATTACTGTTGGTGCTTATCTTGTGGAGATTGAAACCCAAAGGCTGGTTGAATCTGGTTCTGGGTGCGATACTGTTCTCGGTATTATTTCACGTTTCATATATTACCTTTGGGCAAAAACTCTATTCATATAGTACAGTGATCAGTCCAACCCAGTTGGTGTTGATCAATGGCGTCTTTACATTGATTTCTCTAGCGATTACTCTGTTGTTACTCACCTTCCAGAACTGGATTGCGATGGATTTAAAACAGAATTTTATTAAAATTCTTGATCTGGTCTTATTTATCATGATGGTTACATCCTTGCCACTGATTGCCCATATTCTGTGGAATGGTTTGTATGCTACCTGGATTCTGCCAGATCTTGCTTTGCATTACCTGGCATTATTAAGTCTGATTCAGATATTCTTCATGGGGCTGGGAATTCTCTTCTTATGTCTGGCAGCCGGGATTATTCTTATTTTCAGAAGGAGAAAAATTGTATGACGAGATTAATTTTACACGCAGCGAATCTCGACCACCAATTACCACCGGGATCGTTAGCAGGGCTTGAATTGAGTTTAAAAGCCGCTATCAATCGGATTGAGGTGGATGCCATCCCAATGAAGGATGGCAATTTTGCGCTGTTGCACGATCCAAAACTGGAAAATGTAAGCGCAGTTTCAGGACATGTGGCTGAGCAGACTGCAGCGTTTATTCAAAAAGTGAAATATAAAGATTCTCCTCACTATTTAGGAACACTCAGCCAGGCTGTTGCGCTTTTACAGGAATATCCGGTTGATGGGTTTTTACAACTGGACTTGAAACCGTATGCACCATTAACGCCTGAAAATTTGCGTAATCTGGTAAATTGGATAAAACCAGTTCAACATTCGGTGATGGTCAGTTCAGTCGCCGATTGGGCTTTGCGTGTCTTGCATAAAATGGCTCCGGATTTATTATTGGGCTTTGACCCGTTGCTTTATCTGGATCTGGTCGAAGAGGGAGCAAGAGAAGAAGGAATTCCGCCTTTCCGCGTAGGAGCATTTGGTTATCTGGATGATCATCCTCTGGCGGTACAACGCTGGGGAAAATTAAGCGATTACTTTGAAGCACGGGCAGAAACACTCTTACAACAGGTGCCAGCGGGTATTACCTGGTTTATCAATGCACAATTACTGGATGAAGCAATGAACGCAGGTTTTAACTGGATTGAGTATCTTCAAGAAGCAACGAACACTGTGAATGCCTGGACGCTTGATATGGACCGTGCTGAACTGGCTGCGAGAATGGCAGAATCAGGAGTAGATTATATAACCACCAACCAACTACCTGAAATGGCTGCTCACCTGAGGATCCAATCAGGTTGATAGGCGATGAAGTTATTTGACCTCCAGGAAGTTACTACTCGGATCGATCCAGAAAAATATAACAAGCACTCTAAATGCTATTGAATATTCTTAAAAAAGTGTCATGATTAAATAGATGATTTAGACTTTGGTGGACGGGAATGGTGAAAGTGAAATCTGGCAGGTGGATTTTTTTTATTCTACTCTTTATGCTTTTGGTGGGGTGTAACGAGGTTGAACCTGTTGCAACACCAGATGAAAAGATGACGATTGATCCCTCTGTGAATACAATCGGAACAACAACATTGATTGAAAATGAAACATCAGCCAAAACACCTGTTATTGAAGAAGAAACTTCTACCCTGGAACCCGTTCCTGAACCGACGCCATTTTTAAGAATCGATTCTCAGATTAATTTATTACCCGCCGGGTTTTATCTGGTTATTTATGATCTGGAAAAAAACGCGTTGGAAGCCCTTTCTTTTCAAATAAAATTGACGACCCTTGCCACTGGAAATGAGGTCTTTGAACATTCAACAAACGTTGTTTACGCCCTGGTAGGGGAGAAATTGGTTAATTTACAAACCAGAGAAAATTTTCTTGTTTCAGCATTTGAGGATGATGAAAGCTGTGATATTAGTTCCATATCAAAATCTGGCCATATGCTGGCAGCCGGTTGTGAGAACGATGGGTTGAAGATTTTTACGATTGGCAGCGAATGGCAAACTATTTTACCTGCGGATGAGCAGTCAGCATTACAGGTTTTACCGCAATTATCACCAGATGATCAACAGGTAGCTTTCTGTATGGATGATCCATCACAAGAGGATGCAACTAAAATGTATCGCATTGATCTGGAGCAATGTATGGCTGGTGAAGAATGTGAACTGCAATTGATTTCCTCCGGCTGTGATGATCCCATCTTCGCCTGGTCGCCAGATGCAAAAATGATGGCTGTAGCTGAACAGCATCAGGGCATTCGTATGTATGATTTCGTATTTGGTACCAAAACTGAATTATTAACACCAGAACAAACCCTCCAAATGGATGAATTAGCCTGGTCACCTGATGGCGACCAGATTGCTTTTACTCGTCTCGAAGGATCTGAAAAGAAGCCTTTTTCCTCCATCTATCTTGTAAATCTTCAGGGTGGTGAACCACGTCTGTTTTATCAAAGTGAACATCCGATTAAATTAGTAGGCTGGCTGAATATCATTTCAACTTTTAAACCCAACGCACGCTATGTGGTTTTACCATCTGAAAACCAATACTGGCTCAAAGATGCCCCAAACCATGATGCATTTAATCTTAAGCAATTTATTGCTGGCGAAAAAGTTAGAATTTTAGATAAATCAGAAATGGTTGCTGGAGAAAAATGGTGGCAGGTTCGGGTGGCGGAATTTACTGGCTGGGCGGTTGAAAATTCACTCCATTTTCAGGATGATTGGGCTTATGGTTTGGTATCACCCGTGTTCGAACCAGGCCGGCGATTAATTGTAAAAATTTCAGGAAATGATTTACGCTTAAGAGAGATGCCATCCCTGAATGGTCAAATCAAGCGATATTTGCAACCAGGTATGAGGCTGAAGATTGTGGATGGACCAGCCGTTGTTGACAATTACAATTGGTGGCTGGTCGAAATTGAAGAATCAAAAATATATGGCTGGGTTGTGGAAGAAGGCTTATGGTATGCGTCGGATTAAATTGGCACGACCCGTATTAATTCAGGACGTAGATACCAATTTAAGATGAATCCCATTCGGATCAATCAGCGAGATACCGTCTTCTTTTTTTTCCAGGACATGTTCGGTTTCTTCAAGGTTTATTACCAGATTTTCGGGGCTATTTTGGTCGGGAAATACGACCTCAAAATAATTTAAACCTGATGTGTCGGCAGCCAAAGGGTCTGCTCCAGCACTCTGCCAGGTATTAGCTCCAATATGATGGTGGTAATCACCACTGGCAAAGAAGAGCGCTTGCTCACCTTGTACCTGCGTAATTTCAAATCCAAGAGTCGTGTAAAATTCAGCTGTTTTTTCCAATTCAGCAACCCGCAAATGAATGTGTCCAATGGTAGTGCCTGCTGGTAACCCGGTCCATTTTTTATTCTTTCCTTGAATGGTTAAAATCAGGTTGTCTAAATCCAGTTCTTCTGTGATCATATCCAATTGACCTTTTTCATCGATTGGCCATTGTTCATAATCCCGGTCACAGGTCAATTCAATCCCCATGTCTTCAGGACCGGTTAAATATAATGATTCGGAGACTCCATGATCCGCCACGCCATCCAGTTCCACCTGATTATTCACCAGGTGGTAAATTAAACGAGCCAGGTCTTCCCGGCTGGGTAGCCGAATCGCGACATGATAAAGCCCGGTGGTTCTTTTTCGAGGTGGTGGATTGTTAACCCGATGGAGCACCAAGAGAGGTTGTCCGGCAATGGTTCCGAGGGTGACAGATTGCTCAGATTTCTCGAGCACTTTCATGCCCAATCCCTCTTCGTAAAAATAAGCAGCACGTTCCAGATTAGAAACGTTGTAATGAACTTTTCCAATATGCATCCGTACAGACTCTGATAATTCCATATATTTCTCCGTAATTTCTACAAATGGGAGAATAACATGTCGGTGCATCATTGTCAAATTAATTTAATTTGTCTGGTTTGTAGGTAATAAGGAAAAACTTCAAGGTCAGCTACCTTTCAATTTTTATAATCGCAGTCATTTTCCAGCGTAGTGGCAGGTCATGATCCAATAATTCAATGCGTACAGGATAAATTACATCATTATATTTCATCACGGGAAAATCTTTAATTTCAGTGACCCTGCCGCGCACTGTCTCACCCGGAAAGGCATCAAATTCCAGTGTCACAGTATCTCCTACCTGGATGTCTACGATTTCCAGTTCGTTTGTATCTGTACTCTCCACATACCAGGTGGAAAAATCAACAACAACTGCAAGCATTTGTCCCGTGGAAAGCCAATCGCCTTCCTGAACGTTTAATAGCACCAGAGTGCCTTCAATCGGTGTGGTAATTTCTAAATCGGCAATCGATGCCTCAACCGCATCAATCCTTGCATTTGCGGTGGCTAATTGTTCTTCCGCTAACGCTAACTGATCGTCGGGGACATTCTCTTGTTTGAATTTTCGGTACTCATTCCAAGCTGTTTCTTCTTCTGCTTCGGAAAGTGCAAGGTTTAATTGAAGCTGCTCGAAGGTCTGTTCCAGTGCGGCCTGTTCACGCTCCAGTTCATTCAACGCGATTTGAGCTTCATCCACATCTTCCTGGCGGTTGACTCTCTGTGGATTATCTTTCTCCAGATCCAAAAAATCTTTCAGGTCTTCTTTGGCATCTTCCAATTCTGTTCTGGCATCAATTACTTCTTCCTTGATCGTCTCAAGGTCATCGTCATATTGATCCTCATCAAATGTATCCCAGGCTGCAAGCGCAGCCCTTCTGGCTGTTTGAGCATCCAGAACCCTTTGGTAAGCTTTTTGTTTCTGGAGATTTCCATACAACTGTAAATCATCCCACGATTGTTGGGCTTTTAATTGATCCAGTTGAGCAGATTTCAATTCAGCCATCAACTGCTCCGGGGTTTCCAGTCGGAGGATTATATCTCCTGCCCGAACTGGTTGACCCTCCTCAATCAGAATCTCTTCCACCTGCCCATTTGTGGTTGAGAAGATTTGAATATCGTTATTGGGTACAACTTCACCATCTGCAATGATCAGTCCGGATGAATCTTCCTTAACAGAATCATAAACAACCGGTGTAGCCTGGCTGACATTAAAGGTATCACAAGCCACCAGGAGGATGGATGATCCCAATATCGTTATGATAAATAAAAATTTTTTATACATGCTTCCCTCCAGTTCTTACGTTTGAATTTTCCCGTTCATTGATCTCTAAAAGAGAAATAGATGGTTTATTCATATGCCAATACCTCGCGAATGGTAAGCCGGGCTGCATTACGAGCAGGAATGTAGCTGGCTACCAGAGATAAAAATATTAAAATAAAAAACCACAAGATAATGCCTTTGGGGGTGATGACAAATTCGGATTCTGCCCCAAAAATTGCCTTGTTTACCAGATTGGTCAAAACATAAGAAATTGGCAGGGATGCCAGAATGCCCAATAAGTAGCTGGTCAATCCAATAAACAGGCTCTCAAAAGTAACCAATCGGGTAATAACCGCATCATATGCTCCCACTGCCCTTAATATTCCAATTTCTGCAGTTCTTTCCAATACATTCAGGCTCAGTGTTCCACTTAAACCAATACCTCCCACAATGCCTGTTAAAACAGAGAGAAATAACAACAAATAAATCACTACCTGAATCTTTTCAAGACCCTGTTTCACAATCTCTTCACGGGCTGTGATTGAATTTACTCTGTAACCAGATACAGTCATATGTTCATCAGTCATGGATGCAATCTTCATTTGATAAGCCAGATCATGCTCCTGGGTCACAACCCGGTAGGATAAGGCATGAGAAGATGAGTTCAGGATTTCTGCCAGGTTGTTGTAGGAAGTAAATGCGTACTTTTGATCCAACCCGGTGTAATGAAAGATTCCTACCACTGTCCAGTAATCTTCTTTTCCGTTGATATCCAGAACAATTTGATCTCCAGGTTTTAGTTCGGGATAATTGTTCCAGAAGGCATCATTTACTACAAGTGTATATGGTTCATCGGGTTGTACCCATCGCCCGATATTCACAACCGGTTTTACCAACGTACTGTTCAGTGGAGGACCCACCAGTAAAACATTTTCGGTGGTATTGGTGGTTTTTAACAATGCTGAAGTTTCCATCCAGGCTTCTGACATGACAACTCCAGGTAACTGTTGTAATTGGTAATTGATCTCTTCGATTGGATAGTTCCGATCCATATTAATGAATATATCCGCCTGGTTATATTGGAGAACTCTATCAATCTGTTTATTCAGCGATAATTCCACATTAAACACAGAGATAAAAATAGCACAACCGAGAGAAAGGGTGAAGATAGTTAATAACAGGCGGCCTTTCTGACGGAAAGTATTTCGAATACCGAGGGTAATGATGCCATCTTTGCTGCGAATATTGTCCAACCAGAGATCAAATCGACCTGGTTGTGTGGCATGGTTAATCAGATTCGCTGTAAGTGCTTTGTGAATGGGAACGCTGGCTCCCTGGACAATCGGTTTCATTGCGGATAATACTGGAATTAACAGTGTGACAATTGTCTGAATGAGGATGACTTCTGGAAGATAAATAAATAAGTCTGGTGTTAATAATTTACCATTTAACACAGGCAGGATATTCGCACACAGGATTCTACCAACGTAAGCACTGGCAGGAATGGCGATCATTAATGAGATTAGACTGAAGAAAATAACCAAAACCAGATACATTCCAATGATCTGATTGCGGAGCCCTCCCACCAGTTTAATCACCCCTATTTGACGAATATGTTGCGCCATAAGCGCATTCATAGTGTTGATAATTAATGCGCTGCTTAAAACCAGAATAAATACACCGATAAATCCAATAATCACAGCGATGGCATTGGTGTAATTGGCATAGGGTTGATCGGTTGAACGGCTGACTGACTGATTAAGAATCCTGAGCCCACTGTTTTCTATTTCTTCACTGACCAATCTGGCTACTTCTTCGATGTTTGCAAGATCGTTTTGATCACCGGTAACTGTAAGAACGAGTTCATTGTATTTTTTTGGCTGATATAAATATTCCAGAGTTTCAAGTGTGGTAAATCCAATGCGTTCATTGAATGTGATGGCGAGGTCCGAACTATAGTCAAAAACTGTACCGGCAACTTCGATTTCTCTTTGGGTGCCATCACTTAATTCAATCAAAATGCTGGAACCTGGACCAACTGGTAAGGTCTCTAATGAACTTTCCGTGATCAGAATTTCTTTGTAATTCGGATAGGTTTTTCCACTCGCTGGGGTAAGAATTTTTATGCGTGGATCAGATAAATCATCAATAGCAATGATGCTGAAAGACATCCAATCACCGCTCTCAGGATTTTTGACTTTTGCGGAAATGGAGGTTCTGCCAATGACATCTTTAACCCGGTCGATTCGTTTAACAGCTTCTACTAAATCTTCATCAAAGGGTTCCATCTGTATTTGAATATTGGCAGGATTGGTGGAGAGGTAGGTGGTGACCATGCTCTCTGGAATAACAAAGTAGCCAACCCCGACCACGCCGACAGAGAATATTCCGATGGAAATGGACGCTATGATCAACAATGACCGTGCTTTATTTTCCCAAAAATCGGCGATCACTTTCTTCCAGCGCGGTCTCATGCTTTCTTCTCCTGATCCAGAGCATGTGGTACTGATTGCCGTTTTTCACTGACAATTCTGCCATCAACCAGTTTCAGAATCCGTCTGGCACGCATTGCCAGATCTTCATCATGGGTTACCATGATAATTGTTTTCCCAGAAGTGGAGAGCTTCTGGAAAATATTAAATATCTTTTCAGCTTCACCTGAACTCAAGTTTCCGGTGGGTTCATCAGCGATAAGAATGGGTGGATCGTTTGCCAAAGCTCTGGCAATGGCCGTACTTTGCTGTTGACCTCCAGAAACCATGTAAGGTCTTTTATGAGAAAATTTTTGTAAGCCTACCAGGTTTAACAAATCCTGCGCGCGTTCCAAGCGTTCATTATGGGAATATTTACCGGCGATTTGCATGGGTAACATGACATTTTCCACCAGAGACAAAACAGGAATCAATTGGTAAAACTGGAATACGATCCCCAGGTTTTCCCCACGCCATTTCGCCATATCGGTTTCAGGTAGGTTGTGAATCTGAATACCATCCACAATAACTTCTCCGGAGGTCGGTTTATCAATCCCGGTAATCATATTCATAAGTGTGGATTTTCCACTGCCAGATCTACCGACCACGGCAGTAAATTCATGTTGATGGAAATCAATTGTTATATCGCTCAATGCCACGAATTGCATGGATGCTACTTGGAAAACTTTGTTTAAATTCAATAATTTAATCAATGGAGGGAATTGATTCGAATCAGGCATGTTTTCCCCTTTTTGATTCTTTCCTGATCTCACCATCCACTAATAAAAAGAGATGATCAAACCATGGTAATAGCTGTTTATCGTGAGTGACCATCACCACTGTTTTTCCGGATTTAACAATCTGTTTAAATATTCTGAAGATGACCAGACTGGTTTGGGAATCTAATGATCCGGTAGGTTCGTCTGCCACAATGATTTGCGGATCATTGATTAATGCGCGCGCGATGGCTACCCGTTGGCGTTGCCCTCCTGAAATCGAAGCTGGTGATTTTTGGGCATGTTCAGCAATTTCGAGCTGGGTTAAAATCTGCATAGCACGTTTTTCACTTTTCGTTCGTGAATAATCACCACACAAATCCATTGGCAGCAGGACGTTATCCAGAATGCTGATCTGGTTCAATAATTCGAAAGATTGAAAGACAACTCCCATTGTCTTACCTCGCCAATGGGTCATTCTCTCCTGTTTGGTCTGATGGAGCGGAAAGCCATCAATCCAGAGTTCACCTTCTGTCAGGTGATCCACACCTGTCATAACATTCACCAGCGTGGATTTTCCCGCGCCGGATTTTCCAATTACACCTACAAATGATCCCTGTCCGATGCTCATATATACGTGATGCAAGGCGTTCACATTTCCAGCAGGGGAAAAGTACGTTTTGGTTACATTCTTAAGCTCAATATAGCTGGATTTATTGGTCAATATCATCAAATTTACTTCTGTCTTTTATTTTACAAATGAAGTGTTATTATGTATAAATATCTTAGAGTTTTCTGATCGTTATGTCAATCATGTTCTTCCAATGAATTTTTTAGATCTGTAAATAAATTTACAGAAAGGATTGAAATGTCAACAAAAGACTCCACAGATTTAAGGGTCAGGCGTACCCGTAAGTGGCTGCAGGAAGCGCTATTATCCCTGATGCTGGAAAAGCCATTCACCAGAATTTCGATTGCTGAAATCACGGATCAGGCTCAGGTATCTAGACCAACTTTTTATTTGCATTACCGCAATAAGGAAGAAGTTTTAGAAGATTATCTGGATTCCATGTACAAAAATTTCATGGATGACATGCAACCTTACTTGGACTCGATCATTCAGGGGAAATTGGCGGTGAAATTTTTTGAGCAAATCGCCGATCAGGCAGTGTTCTTGAGGTCCTTAATAGATTCAGAAGTTTCAAATCTGGTGATGAACAAATTATATAAGTATTGTTATGATGTCATCAAGCAATCTTTGGATCAGGCTCCGTATCCATCCATGGAAGGTATCATCTGGGATTATGTTATCGCCAGTATTGCTGGCAGTGTTTATGCCATGAGTATCCGGTGGTTACAAATGGATATGCCACACACTCCGAAAGAAATGGGCAATTTAACCATGCGGTTAATCCGGCCAGGAATTCGGGAAGTATTGATTCAGAGTGGAGAATAGAACTGTTTATTTATCCTATACATTTTTGTATAGGATAAATAAACAACAGAGAAAAAGATTAATTGTGAATGTGATCCTTTACCTTTTCGCTCGTAATATTCTTTGGTAAGATCAAACCATGACACCAGAAAATAATGCCAACTCACTTTTGACCCAAACCCTTGAAGGTGTTCTGGAAAGAATCACATTTCAGAATGATGAAAATGGCTATACCATTGCGAAAATTCTTCCCAAAGGAAAGATCCAACCCATCACAGTCGTGGGAGCATTGGCAGGTGTGCAGGTCGGGGAATCGCTGGTATTAACTGGCATCTGGACCAATCATCATCAATATGGACGTCAATTTGAAGTGAAATCCTATCAGGTACGGTATCCCGCTACTCTGGAAGGCATTCGCAAGTATCTGGGCAGCGGGTTGATCAAAGGGGTTGGTCCGGTGACAGCCAGAAAAATTGTGGATTTTTTTGGACTTAAAACGCTGGATGTGCTGGATAAAACCCCGGAAAAAATTCTGGAAGTGCCGGGTATAGGACCTTCCAAAGCGGAGCTAATTGGTACCGCCTGGATTGAGCAACAACAAATTAAGGAAGTGATGTTGTTTCTCCAAAGCCATGGTGTCAGCGCCAGCCTGGCTGTCAAGATTTACAAGCAATATGGAGAAAAATCGATTCAGGTTGTGAGAGAGACACCATATCAATTGGCACGCGATATTTTTGGCGTAGGCTTTAAAACAGCAGACCAGATTGCGCAAAAATTAGGCCTGGCCATGGATTCACCGGAACGCATCCAAACCGGGTTGTTGTATGCCCTGGGAAACCTGAGTAATGAAGGACATTGTTTTGCCACCCCGGATCAATTGTTGGCTGAGACAGTTCCCTTATTGGATCTACCAAAAGAATTATGTTCTGCTCAAATCCAAAACCTGATCGCACAGGAAGCCATTATCGCTGATAAAGAAGTGCTATATTTACCCCCGTTTTATCATGCTGAGATAGGGGTAGCCAATAAACTTTTGCGGATCATGCAAAGTAGTCTGGATCGATTAGGCACATTTAAGAAAGTGAACTGGCAGTTAGCTTTTTCAGTTGTGGACCATACCGGTCAGATTCAATTGACAACCCAACAAAAACTGGCCATCCAGACGGCATTAACCGAAAAGGTAAGTGTCCTTACGGGTGGCCCTGGGACGGGCAAAAGCACCATCACCGGATCCATCATCCAACTCCTGAAGGAAAGGCATGCATCCGTTTTGTTGGCGGCTCCTACTGGCCGGGCAGCCAAACGATTAAGTGAAACGACTGGATTACAGGCAAAAACCATCCATCGCTTGTTGGAGTTTACTCCCTCGGAAGGTGTAAATTTTGCCCGGGATCGTGAAAATCCGCTGGATGCTGATCTAATTATTATCGATGAAACTTCCATGGTGGATATTCTGCTGATGAATCATCTGCTTAATGCAGTCGAAGTAGGTTCGCATATCCTGTTTGTGGGTGATATGGATCAGTTGCCTTCCGTTGGTGCTGGCAATGTATTGCGGGATTTAATTGAAAGCAATGTAATCCCCGTGATTCGCCTGGATACGATTTTTCGGCAGGCAGAAGATAGTTACATCATCGTGAATGCGCATCGCATCAATAACGGCGAAATGCCATTATTTCCAAAAGACTCGGCAGATTTCTTTTTATTTCCTGAGACGGATGCCATCAAAGCAGCGGATTGGGTGGTGGATCTGGTCAGTCAACGTGTATCAAATAAATTTGGATTTGATCCAATCCGGGAGATCCAGGTGCTGACACCCATGCATCGTGGAGCCTGTGGGGTAACAGAATTAAATGAAAGGTTACAAAATGCCCTTAATCCGGAAGATCCACGGAAAGCGGAAGTCCGGCATGGATCAAGAATTTTTAGAGTCGGTGATCGGGTGATGCAAATTCGCAATGATTATGACCGCCAGATTTTTAATGGGGATCTGGGCATGATCGCCAGCATCGATACCGAAAACCATATTTTGATGGTCAATTTTGATGAACGAATGGTGCCCTGTGAGACAGTACAATTAGACGAGTTGGTGCATGCTTATGCTATCAGCATTCACAAATCCCAGGGATCTGAATTTCCGGTGGTGGTTATCCCTTTACTGATGCAGCATTATATGATGTTACAACGCAATCTTCTTTATACGGCTGTTACCCGCGCCAGAAAGCTGGTGGTGATGGTGGGGGACAAAAAATCGATTGGAATGGCTGTGCGAAATAATAAAATTGCTTTACGCAATACCTTCCTAAAAGAACGATTACAGATGGAACCTGAGAAAGATAAAAGTAACTCACTATGGCAGGTGTAGTAAAATTAAGATAAATGGATATTATTTATCCGATTAATTCACGGATTTAAAAATTCATTTTCAAAAAATCGTCATTGGTTAATCGTGGAGGTTAGAATTGCATAATCGTCGAAATCTGGCAATATTGTTTTTTACAATGGTGGTCGTGATGATGGGTTTTGGAATGGTCATTCCCATTTTACCTTTTTATATTGAAAGTTTTGGCACCAGTGGGGTTGGATTGGGTATTTTGATGGCAATCTTCAGCATCATGCAATTCATATTCGCTCCCATTTGGGGTGGATATTCTGATCGCTATGGTAGAAAACCAATGCTTATCATCGGGGCTCTGGGGAATGCCATCTCGCTTTTACTTTTTGGACTTTCAACAGAATTATGGATGATTTATGCATCGCGTGCATTGGGTGGAATGTTATCGGCAGCCACCTTGCCAACAGCCATGGCATACATCAGCGATACGACCGAAACGAAAAACCGTGGCGGTGGTATGGGAATCATTGGTGCAGCCATGGGTATGGGTATGGTGATTGGTCCTGGAATTGGTGGGTTGCTGGCTGGTGACGCACTCTCGACACCATTTTTTGTCGGATCCGGATTGTCTATGCTGGCTTTGTTTTTAATCCTTCTTTTCCTGCCAGAATCTTTACCCAGCCACAACCGGCTACATGATGTCCAAATCAAAGGGCTGGAATTTAAACAAATCTGGCAGGCGTTAATGGGTCCGCTTGGGTATCTGATGGCATTGTCATTTTTTGTTTTTTTTGGATTAACCAATTTTGAAGGTATATTTGGGCTATATGCCCAGCATCGCTTTGATTACAATACAATCCAGGTTGGATCAATTATGATGGTGATCGGATTGATTTCCACCATTGTTCAGGGAGGATTGACTGGCCCGCTGACCCGCAAGATAGGGGAACACATGGTGATAAAAGTTTCATTAATTGCCAGTTCAATTGGATTCCTGATCATGCTTTGGGCTTATTCTGATCTTACTCTGTATTTGACGGTAGGTTTTTTTGTGTTCGCAAATGCGATGTTACGACCAGCGATTGCGTCTCTGGTTTCTTTGGAAGCACAAGGTGGACAGGGCGCTGCTCTGGGTCTGGCAAATTCATTTATGAGCCTGGGAAGGATTATGGGACCGTTATGGGCAGGTTTTATGTTCGATGTTAGAATCACTTTCCCTTACCTGAGTGGCGCTTTTATATTCTTTGTTTTATTTATTGTCAGCTTTAACTGGTTACGCAAACCAGTCCTATCCCATTCGGGCCAACATGTGCCCCAACCGCCGGTGTGACCATCTGATAAATTGACTGGTTATTTACAGGAATCAGAGAATAAGCTTTCTGGTATAACCATTTGGCTGCTTCCAGGGCCTGAGTATGAACAACAGAAACATGATCCAAAGGTCCTAAATTGCGCACATAGGTTAACATGCGTTCAATTGCTTTTCCACGCGTTCTGACTTTTTCAAAAATAGGGTTACCTGAATGAAATGTCATTAGAGGTTTGATACGTAATAAAGATCCAATTCCCCGCATGGCAAGATTAATCCTGCCACTCAAGTGTAAGAATTTTAACGTATCTAATAGTGCATAGACGTAAGTTCGATTTCCCAGATCGGTAATCACTTCAATTATTTCTTTCACGGTAGCACCGGCTTCAGCCATTTTAGAGGCAGTTATCACCTGTAATCCTGCTCCTAACGTTAATTGTTGGGTATCATGTACCGTAACTGGAATTTTTACCTCACTGGCAGCTTTAATGGTGGAATTGTAAATTGTGCTGAGATTGCTAGCGACGTGAATAGAAAGCACTTGATCAAACCCATCTTCTGCTGCTTGCGTGTAAGCTCGGATGTATGTCTCCGGGCCAGGTGCAGCTGTCTTGGGATGTTGGGGAAAGCTATCCAGACCATCATAAAATTGTTTACGGGTCATCTCTACCCCATCCAGATAGCTCTGATTGCCGATGTTGATGTAAGATGGCACGACTTTGATGTCATATTGCTGAATTAATTCATCCGGGATATCGCAGACACTGTCAGTTATTATCTTGATGCGCATATTACCTCTTTGATGTCGGATTTCAAAGAAATTAAAATGATATAAAATAAAACATTATAGAGAAATAAAGTTGGTAGAACTTAAATAATCACTATTGTATGCCTTAAAGGAAAAAAATGAAAAAGAAATCTACTTTTGATATTCTGGTTTTGAATGCCCGTCCTGCTGCTGGAAAAAGTGAAGTGATTGATTATTTGAAACGTTGTTCCATCGAAGAACGTCAAAAACGGTTCAAGATTGCCGACTTTGAGGAAATTGATGATTTTCCGATGTTGTGGACCTGGTTTGAAGAAGATGATATTTTACAAAAAATGGGGCTACCCAGGTTACACAGCGATGAGCAAGGTTATTTCAAAGGCGACCATCTCTGGCATTTGTTAATTCGACGAATGTGTTTTGAATATCAGAAAAAGGTGACTCGCATACCTGATTACCATCAAAAGTACACGACCATTATTGAGTTTTCAAGAGGTAGTGAACATGGTGGGTACCGCGCAGCTTATCAACATTTATCTCAAGAAGTGGTTGAAAGCATGGCAATTCTATATCTGGATGTGTCCTACAGTGAATCCTTGCGTAAAAATCGGGCAAGATTTAACCCGGATAAACCGGATAGCATCCTGGAACATGGACTACCGGATGCGAAGTTAGAGCGGTTGTATAAGGAAGTGGACTGGCACGATTTGGTGCGAGACGACCCGTCTTATGTAACTATTCAAGGTGTCAAAGTGCCATTTGTGGTTTTTGAAAATGAGGATGATGTCACCACAGCTCGCGGAGATGCTCTTGGAAATCGTCTGGAAGCCAGATTGCAAACTCTCTGGCAACGCTGGCTTGAACGGTAATGCTATTAACGATTCGTTTTTGATCGTTTGGAAAATATTATAATCACAATCAAAACAATACCAGCAAGTGGAATTCCAAAGTTAGAAAGGAGCTGTAATGCGGTGGAATTTTCTTTTTGTGTGGTGTTCTGATTGTTAATGGGTTGTTCAATTCTTTCCATTTGCTTGTCCTGAATGATTTGCGGAAGTTGATCAGCAAACTCGGGGATGGCAAGGATGGCATAATGATCATTGTTTAAATTCATATTGATCCATTTTTCAAGATCAGTTTGAATTTGATTACCTGTTAAAACCTGATCTCCGATGATAACCAGGGGAACACCAATATTATTTTTAGGAACCCCATTTCTCTCCGCCATTTGATAAAATCGGTCAACAGAATCGATTTCCTTTAGCTCGATTGGAAAGAACACAACCTGATTTTGGTATTTGATGGCAATATCTGGCAACACAGTATTGATCACTTCTGCACAAGAGGCGCAATCTTCCATCCAGAACAAAATGGTGATGATTTCGGCATTGCTAAGGGCCTCTTCGCTTAGCGTGGATAAATTCCCATGCAATCCCTCTGGATTTGTGCAATCATTATCGCTAAAGGCGCAAATATCATCTTGATCAGAATTCCCGGATGGGACAGGAGTGGCTGTTGTCATCACACTGGTTGCATCTGAATTTTCTCTGGTTTCGATCATTTTTTTTGCGGCAACACTGGAAATACCGGAAAAGAGAAATGAGATGATCACAATGAATGTCAGAGTCAGGTGCTGATGATGTTTCATGATATTTTGAACAGGTATCATGGCAATGATTATACCTTTTATAAACGAGGTTGTTTAATTAATCAGTCCAGGTGATAGGTGGTGCGTCAATTAAATTGACAGAACCAAACCAAATAAATAACCAGCCAGCGTGCTGAGGATGGCAACTAACATGACATAAATGGATGTTTTCTTTTTTCCCATGATGCCCGTCAAAACCAAAATCGATTGGATCGATAACTCCGGATCTGAGAGCAGGTATGCCAGCAATGGTCCCCGAGCCATGCCTAAATCCAGGAACATTTTTGCAACTGGAACTTCCACCAGGGTCGGGAAATACATGAAGACTCCGAAAATGACACCCACAAAATTTGCCAGGAGTGTGTTGCTGCCAGCCAGAGATTGAATCCATGCCTCGGGAATAATTACCCTGGCGATGCCTGCCAGAAAAACTCCCACAATCAGGATGGGAAAGATTTGTTTGACAAATTTCCATGTTTCCCAAATCCAACCGGCCAACTCATCCTTTTCAAATTTACGGCTGGCAACTACCCCAATCAGTATCAGGAGAATCACCTCGCCAAAGAAACGACCATTGATTCCGATGGAAGTGCTGTAAATACCAACGAAAGGAGCTGCAATCAAAATTGTAAGCCCAATCGCAATAAATGCAGCATAGGTCCAGCGATTGAATCCATCAAAGATATTTTCAAAGCCTTTCCATGCCAGGAATCCAATAATGATCAACATCAATATTAAGAGTGCTCCTTGAATGGAAAGATTAGATGCGTTCAGTGCGCTGATCATATTGCCTTCTGGATGGATGGGTAAGCTCAAATCAAAGTATACATCCGTTAGTAACGGAATCTGTAATGTGCCAACAATCAGGGTTAAAACCAATAATATGAACAGCCACCAGATAGCAGGTTTGATTTCGGCTGTCTGATCAAAAACACCGTTTTTTTGCATTTCTGAGCTGCGATCCGTTTCTTCTTTACGGTAGATCCAGGCCATGATTAATCCGATGACAATGCCAAAAAAGATTGAGAGAATTAAACGTGCCATAGCAATATCAAATCCAATGGCTGCACCGGTATAGGTGATTGCCAGGATATTAATCGCCGGACCAACAAAAAGGAATGTGATGGCCGGTCCTAACCCAGCCCCGCGTTTCCAGATTCCAGCGAATAATGGCAAAATGGTGCAGGAACAGACTGCCAAAACGAATCCACCAATCGAAGCGGCTGGATAACTTACCCATTTTCTGGCTTTGGGTCCTAAAAAGCGGGTGATGGTTTCCTTGGGAATCATGGCACTCATAAATCCCGCAATGATAAAAGCAGGCACCAGACACAGTAACACATGCGCTGCTAAATAATCCAGCAGACTTAACCAGCCTGCTGATAACAGCGTTCCAATTATTGCTAAGATTGTGTCCATTGTTATTGTCCAAATTTGTTTTTTATATTCAATATTTTGAATGTTATGTTTGCAAAAAATTTGGTGGATTGCTCCACCAAATCTATTTTAGAGTGCTTTTAACCAGCTTTCAATCTCCAGCTCACTAGGAATTCTTCCACTACAAAGAACCTTCTCGTTAATGACCAGCCCTGGTGTAGCGAGGATGGGAAATTCCATGATCTGGTTATGGTCGGTGACTTTAATAAACTCAGCATCAATATCTAATTTTTCGACAACTTTTCGGGTTTGCGCTTCGAGACGCTTGCAATTAGCACAACCACCTCCAAGAATTTTGATTGTGAGCATTTCGTTTCTCCTTCTATGAATGATTACTACAAGAACCTTTAATTTGTGACGGATTGCATTTTGGACAAGGGCAATTATGTGGCTTTGCTGGGATCAGGCTTGTCTCGAGCCTTAAGAATTGTTGACTCAAGCTAATAAAGTCCAAAATGCGCTTATCCTGAATTTGATAGTACACATTCCAACCATCCCGACGATCGACGATAATCTCTGCTTTTCGTAAGACTGCCAATTGTTGTGAAAGGTACGATTGACGATATCCTAAGGCAGCTTCCATATGACATACACAGGCTTCATCCTGGCTCAGTATTTGCAAAATCGCAATTCGAACAGGGTGTGAAAGAACCTTATGAAGATCTGCTATTTTTGTTTCGTATTCAATTGGTGTTTTGTGTCTGTTCACATTCACTTCCTTGAATATGATTATAATCTCGTTGTCAATCTATTTCATGTGATATTAATCTTAAATATAATATGCAAAAATATGAATATAATTAAGATAAAAAAATTGCAATAGGAGAGTAGAAAACCATGCAGAACAAAAAAGTGAGCAAACAATTATCAGTTTTGGATAGATATCTGACTGTTTGGATTTTCCTGGCCATGGGTATTGGTGTCGGCATTGGGTATTTATTTCCAGGTGTAGAAGGGTTTATCAACCGTTTTCAAGCAGGTACGACAAATATCCCCATTGCAATCGGACTAATCTTAATGATGTATCCACCATTAGCGAAGGTCCATTATGATGAATTAGGAAAGGTTTTTAGAAATTGGAAAGTTTTAGGACTTTCCTTATTCCAAAATTGGGTCGTTGGTCCCATTTTGATGTTCTTTTTGGCAATCATATTCCTGAGAAATTTTCCGGAGTACATGGCTGGTTTGATTATGATTGGTCTGGCTCGTTGTATTGCAATGGTGATTGTGTGGAATGAACTTGCAGAAGGGGACAATGAATATGCAGCGGGTTTGGTAGCATTTAATAGCCTTTTTCAGGTGTTGTTTTACAGCGTATATGCCTACGTCTTTATTACGGTTCTACCCACCTGGTTTGGTTTACAAGGATCAATTGTACAAATCGGGATTGTTGAAATAGCAAACAGTGTCTTTATTTACCTGGGAATTCCCTTTATTGCTGGTTTCATCAGTTTTTTCGTTCTGACAAAACTAAAAGGTAAAGATTGGTATTATACAAAATTCATTCCAAAAATCAGTCCCCTGACATTGATTGCATTAATCTTCACAATTCTGGTTATGTTCAGTCTAAAAGGCAATTTAATTGTTACCATTCCTCTGGATGTGATTCGAATTGCGATTCCATTATTGATTTATTTTGTAGTGATGTTTTTGATAAGTTTCTTTTTAGGGAAATTAGTTGGGGCAGATTATCAACAAAACACAACATTAGCTTTCACTGCAGCATCCAACAATTTTGAATTGGCAATTGCGGTAGCAGTGGCTGTTTTCGGGATCAGTTCCGGAGCAGCATTTGCTGCTGTTATTGGACCTTTGGTGGAAGTTCCTGTTATGATTGGATTGGTTAATGTTGCATTTTGGCTACAAAGAAAATTTTATAAAGGTCAAATATCGCAAGGTCCATTAGACCCAGAAATTTGTTAATAGTATTGGAGGAATGAATGGGAATGAATTCTCATCGCTGGTCTCAAATGATTCAAGTGCCGGATGAAACACCGAAAGTATCAAGAACACTATTAAAGAGAGTTCTTGATTATGCAAAGCCATACCGCATGCATATTATCTGGATGTTGGTGTTAATCCTGCTGACCTCTGCTCTGGGTCTGATCTCACCATTGATACTGCGCGAATTAATTGACCGGACACTACCGGATAAGAACCTTGATAATCTGGTATTGTTAGCAGGAGCCTTATTAGTTGTGCCAATTTTGAGTGGTGGTTTAAGAATTATTCAACGACGCTTAAATGCCAGTGTTGGTGAAGGAGTTATTTTTGACCTGCGTGTGGCTTTATATGAACGCTTACAACGAATGAGTTTACATTTCTTCAAACATACACGCTTAGGAGAGTTGATCAGTCGTTTGAATAATGATGTTATCGGCGCACAAAATGCCATCAGTAACACCATTGTTAGCCTGGTTACGAATGTGATTCAGGTGGTGGCGATTTTAATTGTCTTATTCACATTAGAATGGCGATTAACATTGGTCAGTGTCATCATTATGCCTATTTTCCTGGTGGTGACCAAACGGCTGTCCAATGTTTTACGAGAAATTGCCCATCAGGCAATGGATTTAAACGCACGGATGAATGCAATGATGAATGAAACCCTCAATATCGGTGGAGCTATCCTGGTAAAACTTTTCGGCAGACAAAAAACCGAGGTGAAACGGTTTGAACAGCGTGCCGGGCAGGTGCGTGATATTGGCATACGCAGGGCTGTGATTGGTGTCTCCTTCTTCGTGATTATTGGATTAGTAAGTGCTATTGGGACTGCGTTGGTGTATGGATTGGGTGGTTACCTGGTCATCAAGGATGCATTGACAATTGGAACAATAGTAGCCTTTGGGGCTTATTTGACCAGCCTTTACTCTTCATTAGAAGGACTGGCGAATGCACCGGTGGAATTTGCTACCTCGATGGTCAGCTTTGAACGCGTATTTGAGGTGATCGATTTACCGCAGGATATCCCGGAAAAAGAGAATGCAATTGTTCTGAAGGATATCCATGGGCAATTGACATTTGACCAGGTCTGTTTCCGCTATGACGATCATTCAGGTGGATTGACCGATGTACGCCGTTTTGGCAGGGCTGATCAGGTAGATGCGGTGTTATCTGACCAGGAAAAAGATGAACAAAAATCTGATGATGAAAAGGCTACTTCCCAGGCGCGTGTCACTGCACTGGAGGATATCTCCTTTCAGGCGAATCCCGGTCAACTGGTGGCATTGGTTGGACCTTCTGGCGCTGGAAAGACCACACTGACTTACTTAATACCGCGTCTGTACGATCCGAATGAAGGTCGGGTATTGATCGATGGGATCGACGTAAGAGATGTTACCCTGGATTCGTTAAGTGATCAGATAGGCATGGTCACACAGGAGACTTACCTTTTCCATGACACCATTCGTACCAATTTGAGTTACGCTCATCTGGATGTCAGCCAGGAAGATTTAGAAAATGCAGCCAAAGCCGCCAACATCCATGATTTTATTATAGGTCTACCGAATGGTTATGACACCATTGTTGGCGAACGTGGCTATCGGTTGAGTGGTGGAGAAAAGCAACGCATTGCTTTAGCACGGGTGATTCTCAAAGATCCACGTATTCTGGTGTTGGATGAAGCCACCAGTCACCTGGATAGCGAATCAGAAGCGCTGATACAAGAAGCATTGAAACGTGTCATGGCTGGTAGAACAAGCATTGTGATTGCACATCGCCTGAGTACGATTCTGGCAGCTGATCAGATCCTGGTGATTGACCGTGGTAAGATCGTTGAATCCGGGACTCATCCAGAATTGATCGCGAGAGATGGTATCTATGCCCATCTTTATCGGACTCAATTTGCAGAAAAGGATCAATAAAAAAGCAGAGAAAATTGGATTTCTCTGCTTCCTCAAATGAATAAAATTGATTTTTAATAGGTAATTCGACCAGGTTTTTCAATGCCATAACGGCGTAAAGCTGTGTCCAGGATCATGTTTACTAATTCATGATGTTCGATACCCTCTGCAGCAGCTTCTATAACAATATCTGAAATACCCGGGGAAAGACCTGGCAAGGGGTTAATTTCCAGAATGTATGGTTTCCAGTTATTACTGGCATCCAACCGAAAATCCACCCGGGAAACATCCAGTGCTCCAGTAACCCGGAAGACAGCTGCTGCATACCAATTGAGATCATCGATCATTTCTGCTTCCAGGGGAGCAGGACAGACATAATTGAGTTGATCAGCCAGGTCTACTTTGAGACGATTGCTATAGACCACATCGGTATCTTTGAAAGGTTCCAGATCCACTTCCATTGGGGGGAAAAAATGCAAACCTTGTTGGATACGTGGAAGGTTTTCATCATGGGGCAATCTTCTGGCAGCCGGGCCAACCAGATTTCCCACAAGTCCGACCGTAACTTCACGTCCTTCGATATAGCGTTCTGCCAATACTGGTTGCTTATATCGTTTGAAGATTTCTGTAATCTGCTCTCTTAATTCCTTTTCATCTTTTACAATCGACTTTCCACTCACGCCCATGCCGGTGCCTTCCCGGCTGGGTTTTACAAACAATGGAAATCGCAAATCATCATTGAGGGGTTCATCTGCGCGTTCAAAAACCTGAAATTCAGGTGTTGGTAATTCATGCCAAAAGAGAATGCGTTTGGTCATGGGTTTATCCAGGGTTAAGGCCAGGGCCATCACTTTAGAGCCTGTGTAAGGAATCCGCATCATCTCCAAAATGGCAGGCACCTGGGCTTCGCGACCATCCCCAAAATGGCCTTCGCATATATTGAAACAAATATCTGGTTGATATTTAATCAAGTTGTCTACCAGTGTGATGTTTCCTTCTAAAAATTCACAATCATTTCCCCCGGACTTTATTGCCTCTACAATTGCATTAATGGTTTTCGTTGAATCCAGATCATCCCATTGATCTTCTGAGAATTCTTCGAATTTTGGTGCATTTTCTTTGGCATTCGCCAGCAAGGCAACCTTTAATTTTTTCATTTCTCTCTCTATTTCACCAATCCTTTTTTCGTTTTTTTTTGTTTATTATCGCACTTTATTAAAAAATGTGGTTATCATTTTGGTGATCCCATAGATCAGCATAGACGGGTTTGAATTCGTCTAATTGGAAACTGTTCTTTTTCAAAAAATCCTTGTAAATCTTGCTTCCCGGACAAGCTTGTTGTAGAATCAAATTTGTTTTAAAATGGATCATCATTAAATTTTCAGAGAGAATTTCACATCGAACAAAAAAGGGAATCAAATTATTGCATAATACAAGAGCTTCTAATTACTGGTTAATCATGTATTCATTTGAATAATTAAGAGGTCTACTTCTTTTGATGTTATTTGTTTGTATTGATTTATAGGAGTTTTAATTATGTTCGAAGCAGTCTGCCCAGCTTGCGGTGAGGATATTAAGTTTGATGAAGACTTAGAAATCGGGCAAAATACAGTTTGTCCCAAATGCCAGGAATTATTGGTAGTTGTGATGACGGATCCATTGATCTTTGACCTTTATACATTTGCTAATGCTGCGCCACAATGGTTTGATAGTGAGAAGCAAGAAGCAGCAAAAAAACATGAACGAAAGAACAGGCATCGTCATATTGAAATAGATAATTACGATGAAGATTATTTACGTAGATCCGGGAAAAAAATCCGAAATAAAAATCGTATCGATTGGTAAATATTTGAAATAATAAAATGAGTTTTTGAGAGGGATTTTCTCAAAAACTCATTTTGAAAATTTCTATTATTAATATTTATTTACGAGCACCATTTACAATCCAGATGCGAACTCGTTCGAGTTCTTCATCGCTAAATTGACCTGGGTGTTCGTTACCAGGCGCTTGAATTTGCATGATAAGACTTTCGTCTGGTCTTCCTGGAATGACCGCCATACCACTGTTGCCACCCTGAATAATGCCGCTATATGTTTTAACCGACAATCCACCAGATTCGCCATGGCAGAGGCTGCATTTTTGTTCAAAAACAAAATCAATTCCTCCGTCCCAGGTATTGGCTACCATCATGTCAGGAGTCGGTGTAGGAATTTGGGTGGGGAATGGCGTTGGTGTGCGTGGAACAAATACATCAACTTCAGCATAAACCCGAGGAACAGTCGTTATAGCTGTTTCTTCGTAATTTGCCAGGAAAACCACTAAACCGACCATGATGACAGAAAAAACAATGGATACTGGAGTAAATATCTTCATTCGTTTCTTGAAAACGACTGGATCGATCTCGGGTTCTGGTTCTCCCTTTTCAATTTTTTCTAATTCAGCGCCATGTTCTTCAACCATTTCATGTCGGGTTAAATATCCCTTGAACATAGACCAGTTCCAGTGTTTGATGTGGACATGATAGAAATGCCAAAGGATAATGGCTAAAACAGCCAGAACAGCTTCGAGACCATGAGCTACTTTTGCAGCAGGAACAAATTCACCAGGAAATATTCTTGTTGTTAAAATCGGATTCCAGAGCATAAAACCGGTTAATCCCATCAGGAAATAACCCCAGATCATGGCAAGGTATTCCATTTTTTCTGCATAATTATAGCGAGGCATTTTTGGAGCTTCTTTTCTCAGTCCAAGGTTATGTAATAACTCATAAAATGCATCAAATCCGTCTTTGACCCCAGGTATCATGGTGGCTTCTTTACGTTTTACATAAAGGAGGTAAGCCATCAAAATAAAGTGATAAACACCTTCCAGGAAAAATGTGATTGCAGCTATGCGATGAATGATGCGAACAGTTTCAATTCCGCCCATGAAACTGATCAGAGCAATTGAGATACTGTTAAGAGCATATTTCTGTACCAATCCTGTGACTGCTAGAGTGGAAAATGACAGGATCAATAAAGCGTGTTCAAGACGTCTGGCAATATTAAAACGTTCGTATTTTTTATTATGATCAGTCATGTTTAATTACCTCCTCTCCTTCCACAGCGACTTCCACAGGTTTGGGTTTAATGAATTTCATGCGAAGCCGGCGATAGGCGTCACTCAATACGAAGATTGCCATGCCACCTAAGACTACAGGGATCAGGATTTGATAGAACAGTGTTACATAATAAACGATAGGATATTTATCTTTATCTGGTATATAGTGGCTCAGCCAGGTATCCGGGAAGTTGGTTGTTGCATCCGGGTGGCAACTCTGACAGGCTACTAGCATATTCTGTTTGATCGAAAGCCCTTTGTTCGGATCATTGACCGAAAGAATATTGTGAATACCATGGCAGTCATAACAAACTGCTTTATTAGTTATTTGTCCTGGTTCTGAAACCTCGAACAAAGTTACTGTTGTTCCATGAAAATCTGCAACATAGGTGTCTAGTACCTGAGTAGAAAGGCCATATTTATCCATGATCGCAGCATTGGTGTGACAATCCGCACACAAATAAATTGAACTATTTCGGAATTCGGCTGTTCTGGGATCTGCCATGGTATGAACACCATGACAATCAATACACCCAGGAACATCCTGGTTGTCATCCTTTATCATCGCTTCACCATGGACGCTATTGGCGTATTCCTGGTAAATACCATTATGACAGTTTGCACAAACCTCAGAATGTTCTGTTTTGCTAAGCTCTTCCATATAAGGTTGGGCGTGAGGATCATGGCAGTTCGAACAGGTTGGAGCGTTCGGATCTCCCTGGCTAAGCAATTGACCATGGATACTATCTTTGGTCTGATTCGCTTGTACTTCGTGACATTCCACACAGGAGGCGTCTCGCTGAAGTTGATACTCGTGTAATGTCTGAGCTGTTTTTATTGGATGAGGAAAGCCAGATATATCTTGATGACAATGCACACAGGTTACATCATTTCGATCATGAGTGGAATTGGCAAAATCGGTAACGTCGATCTGGATAAATAAACTTTCTCCACTGGGTAGCGGAACCGGGTTATACGCTTCTGCATGACAGCTCAAACAATACAAATTGGATGTCGTGTCAATTTGTGGTTGTGGATCATCTTCAGATTGTGCCACCACTTTTCCAGGTGTATTCAACATACCCAAAATTATAAAAACTAAAACGATGGCAGTTAGGAGAAGAAGAATACGCCCGATGTTGAGGAGATTAATTCTCTTCATATATTTCTCCTTGTTCAAATGACAGATAGGGAAATCCCATTTTGTGAAAAAACTTTCTAATAGATTACAAACATTAATTATATATTAAAAAAAGACATTATTTGCAACAATATTCACACAAATATTAAATAAAATTAATGTTGTGAATATTTTCACTTTGTTGTCCTTATTTTACAATATGATATCTGTCTATAATCAATTGATCGATATCCCTTTTTGATGATTAACGGGTTATCAAATAGCATAGTTTTTACTTATAGAAAAGACAAAATCGTATGATCTGAGCTTCGTTTCCAGCAAGATCACATCAACGGTAAAGTGAATATCATTATTAAAAAAGAGGCTGATTTCAAAATAATCAACCTCTTCGATAGACAGTGTTATTTATTCTTCTGCGCCAGCATTTATCCAGGCTATTATTTGTTCTAATTGTTGATTGGTGAACTGAGCAAAATGGGGAGGTTCTGACTGTTGAGTCAATACTAATCGACTATTTTCGGCATCACCGGGGATAACAATTGCTCCATTATCTCCGCCCTGCATAATGGTTTCATAACTACTGAGGTTGACGCCAGCTAACCCACCATCTGCGTGGCAACTCAGACATGTGGTGAAAGAATCGGCAATGGTTGCGTATCTGGGTGGGAGTCCTTCCTGGTCGGGACTTTCAGCAGGTTCCGGTGTTGGAGTAGGTTCGATTAATGTACTGAGAATCTGGCGTAAACGTGGGGCATTAAAACCTGCATATTCCCAGGCCTGACCATGACAACCAGAATTACTGCAGAATGAGGTATTGCTGGATCCACCGGGATCATCCATGGTATGACAATTTTCGCAAGTAATATCAACCACTTCATGATGAACGGTGATCCAATTCGTATCTTTGTGTGACGATGGTTCGATACCTGTGCTCACTTCGATATTGGTTATGAAATCTTCAGGTCCTGACACCACTGGAATGGAATGACAGAGATTACATTCCAGACGAACAGCTTCATTTTCAACTGATAGATGTTTGCCATCATGACATCGGAAACAGCCTGGTGAAGTTAGGTGTTGGCTATTATCCGGATGTGTATCCCAGCGCATTTCCTGATCGATAAACACATTTTCCTCATAATACTTCCAAAGCACCTCAATCGTTGCTTCCAGATCTGTTCGATATTTAGCATAAGCAATGGGGAAATTCTGTTCATAATTGGGGAGAAGTTTTTCAATATTTGCACGGGCATCTTCATAGGTTTCAAAATTTCCTTTTAAGGCTGTAGCCGCATAATTTCGGATATAGGGAATATCTTTGTTAATCTCTCCCCGGGCTATCATGTCTTCCACTGCCTGATCTGGATATTCGATTAAATGTGCAGTACGGTTATGGCAGGACATACAATCCATATTAACGAGTTCTTCTTCATTGATCTGACTGATATCAAAATCCAATTCTGTGTCTATGAATTCCGTATAGCTACCATCCGGGTTGACGACACGAACATAAGGAATTTCTTGCATACGCTCGTCAGTCGGATAGAACAAAACCGGATTCTCGATATGCCAATGAATGCCGAACCCTAAACCTTCGCGTTCGCTCCCACCACCAGTTTTCATGATCAGGTAGGTTGTGGTTTCGGTGTTGTTTTCGTCCTGAGCATAATGTTTGAAGTCAATTAATGTGTCACTGGAAAAAACCTGGGGATAATGACAGGTCTCACATACATCTCTGGCAGGGCGCATATTTTTTGCGACGATGGGATACTCATAATTATTGAGGACCATGGCAGAACCCGTCTGATATGAATATTCAATTTTGCGAATAATCTGCGTTCCTAATTCTGCACGACCGAGATGACAATCTTCACAGGTGACTCTGGCATGGTCTGAATTGAGGTGGGTAATGTATTGTGGGGGCATAGTATGACAGGTAGTTCCACAAAAGTCGATAGTATTGGTATATGCCCATGCTTCTGTAGAAAAAAGTCCTGCAGCAATAATTAAAATAATAATGATTCCATACGGTAAGAGCTTCATACCAATGCTTGTCTCGGGTGGTGGGAAGAAAATTTTCTTAATCCAATTACCCTTTTTTTTCATGATGTTCTCCTCGGGAAATAGATTGTGCTTTTTGGAACGAACGGGGCTGAAATTAAAAAATCCCATGGGTTAATCACCCATGGGATTTTTGTCTAAACTACTTAGGGACGAACAAGACCAGTTACATCACCGCCAACATTCTCAATTGAATCATACAAAACTTGCAGAATGTAAGTTGGATTGTGGGCAAAAGCGCCTGGATCTTTCATGGCATATTGGAAATTGTAAGCAGCTCTGAGCAAACGTGGTGACCAGCTCTCGAATCCGTTACCATAACTTGCTTCATCAGGATCAGCTTCACCATTGGTGTTGGTGTCATTGAAGAAATAAGGATATGTATGGGAATCATAGACCAATGGATTTCCTTGTTCTAATGATTTTTCTTTCAAAGCTTCATACAATTTCTCGATCAAAGTTTCAACTTCACCATAAACACCTTCGGTAGCACCATCGCCATCATAGTCTTCTAACAATTTGATGCGGATGGTTTTTGGATCTTCTGTCTGGTGGCAGCCCTGGCAGGTTTGTGTTTTGACTTCCAGACCATGAATATCATGACAGTCAACACAGGTTGAAAAACCAGCCACGTGAACATTTAATCCAGCGTATGTTTTGCCTTCATATTCGTATACGCCTTTTACATCGGTACCAAACATCGTTGCACCGGCTGCAAAGTAGTGAACGTTTCTGAAGCTGAGACCTTCTACCACGTCATCATCGCCAGCTTCGCCGATGGCTCGGTCCACACTGACTGTTGACTCACGACCCTGATGACAATTGAGACACAGGTTAGCGGATGGCTTTTCGGCAAAGCCGACTTTTGCCCCACTGGGGAAGGTTACTGCCTCAATTGCATAGACCGCAGGCCATTCAGCCGTGTTATGGCAGGATTCACACCATAATCCACTGGTAGGTGCATTGGATATATTGACACCTTCTTTAATGAATTGTGGCAAACCGGTTGCGGAGTGACATTTGGCACAGGAGGCAGGTACAGCACCATCAGCATCCCAATGGCGCCAGGCTTCTTTGTTGCTGGCAAAGTGACCGGTATCATCACGTGCTGCGGTGCTCAGGTCGACTGGAGTGTTGACAACTGTATTCAGGTCAGCGATTGAATCATGTAGAAGCTGAACCAGGTATTTTCCACCGTGGGCATAACCACCGGGATCTTTGCTGACTGTTTGGAAGTTATAGGCAGCTTTGACCAGACGGGGTGTCCAGGATTTAAATGCATTGTCAAATACAGCTTCGTCTTCGGTTAATTCACCATCAGCATTGGTGTCATTGAAGAAATAGGGATATGCAGCGGAACTATAACCGAGCGGCATTTCGATGACTTCGGCAGCGTATGTTTTCATAGCTGTGAAGACCATTTCTTTCAATCCTTCGATTTCGAAGTACATGCCTTCCGCTACATCACCATCCCCATCATAATCCGCGAAGGATGATGGTTCACGAATGTTGCGCACATCTTCCACGGTATTGACTTCATGGCACTCAGCACAAGTGCCCAGTTCCAATTCGAGTGAATGGGAGTTGTGACAATCCTGGCAAGCTTGAACGCCCTGAACGTGCTCAAAGAGTGTATCATAGGTCATACCATCATATTCATAACCACCTTTGACTTCGGTTCCATAGCGGCTGACAGCGGCTGCATAGTAGTGGATATTAATGAAGCCTAAGTTTTCTGAGACAACATCATCCTCAACACCGGCAGCTGTAATGGCTTCATCAACCTGTATCTTGGATGCGCGACCCTGGTGGCAGGTCATACAAACAGCTTCACTCCCCAGTCCGGTGAGTTCTACCCCGGAGGGGAACTTTACGGTGGTCAAAGCCATGGTGGCATCATTGTGACAGGTTTGGCATTCAATGACGGTGTCAACAGGTGCATTGGCATCTACCACAAACATCTCACTGCCATCTGCTCCAACAAAGTCCTGGAAACCAGCAGAACTATGGCATGTGGCACAGGCAACAGGTACTTCCATGGGGTCTTCTTCGTCCCAATGGCGGAACGCTTCTGCTTCTTTGTCAGCATGGGGCGAGTTTTTCCACAATTCCTCAAATGGAGCGGTTACTGTTTCCGGCAGTTCCGGGCAGGGCTCAGGTTCTGGACAAGCCTGGGTGGGGACTGTCACTGGAGCCTCTTCAACGGGAGTTTCTGGAGTTTGCGCACAGGCGGAAAGTAACAGAACAGCCAGTCCGAGGATAACAACTAAGGTGAATTTAATTTTTGAATTTACTTTCATGAATCTCTCCTCATTTGAATACAAAATAAAATTGGGTAAATACTTTTATATTTACTTATGGCCACCTCCTAGATTAAAAATAAATGAGAATAAAACCAAGTATATCAATTTTCTTTTATTAAAACAATATTAGAAAGTAGACCAATTTTGTCAAAATTGAATTACATAAAATAATTAATGTAATAATTATTTTACATATTGAATAATTCGAATAATTTCTTGAAATTTTGTCACAAATAATGTGGGCATGTTTCTATTTTTTGAACACCGCTTTGTTGATCGTTAAGATGAAGCTAAAAATGAACCTTAATATTTTTAATAAAATCTTTTTGTTTACTTCAATAAAAATCGAAAAATGGATAAGATTAACATATGAAAATTGGCATTTTATCGGATACACACAATCATCATTCGAATATTCAAAAGGCGCTGGCAATTTTTGAAAATTACAAACCGGAAATTCTCATTTTCTGCGGTGATGCCACAACCGTTGAATCAATTGAGTGGTTTTGTGAGTATCCAATCATATATACATTTGGCAATGGAGATATTTTGACAGGCGAGATCAAAGCATTCTTAAAAGCATATAACCAATCAAATTTTGCTGGTTATGTTTATAAAGGTGAGTTGGGTGGAAAAAAGATTGGCGTTATCCATGGTCACCTGTTAAATTATTACGATGAAATGGCCAATGATGGGCAATTGGATTATTTATTTTGCGGACATACACATGTAAGAATGGATAAAAGAATCGGTAGAACCAGACTGATCAACCCCGGTGCGATCGGGGGAACGAGGAAACAAAGCCGCAGTATCGCCATTCTTGATATGGATTCCGACGAACTCATTTTCGAGATACTCGAAGATTGATGTTTATCCGATCATTGAATATTTACCAGCGCGCATGATGCTCTTCTGCAAATCCAATCAAATCCTGAATTTCTATCGTTTTGCCGTCATCTGTGATCAAAGTGCCACTGTATTTTCCAAACATTTGATGAACTTCAGAATACAAAATTTTTATATCAGTTTTAGCCGGGCGGTCGAGAAATGGTGTAAAGCTGAGGTTCAAACGCTTGTCTGCGGACATCATGGACCAGGGTTTCATAAAGTCCTTCGGGTTGTAGTGAAATTCGAGTTTTCCAATTTTATGAATTTTTCCATTCAGAATAAAAGCATTCTCGGAGGCAGCACTGGTATCACCAAATCCATAACCCATGTTCAATCCAATTGTCTGATGATCTGTTGTAAAGCCCGAGGCTGAAGCCCATACCCAGAATGAATCATAAGCCCAGACACCACGACCCCAATCCAGATTGCCCAGAGCTGAATCGGGTGTGATTTCATATTTTTGTCCCAAATATTCCACCATCCCATTTGCAGGCAGGCAATTGATCTTGCGGTTGAAATAAAATCGCCGGGTTTCAATCGGAATCACCAGATTTATCGATTCGTGTTCTGTTGGCTGTGAAAGTTCTAATTCTGCGTTTAAGTCCTTGTTCTGGTGAAAATTTTGCCAGGCAATGGCGAGTTTGCGTTGATCATTGACGGTGGTGAAACGCAGTTTGACTTTTTTATTCTGATATTCAGTTGTCCCTTCGGTGCTGTTGCGTGCAATCTTAACCCCAGATGCAAACGGTATAGCTAATGTTTCTTCATGCATTACCTTATTTTCAAAGTCAATTACATAAGCAAACACCATACCCAGATAGCCAATATCGGATATGGTGAACGAAAAGTAATGGGTTTTGGTGGTCAATCCATAATAATCCCAACGTTTCATACGTAGCGGTTGCAGGAACTTTAACTTATAGAAGTTAACATATTCCAGGTTGGAATCTAACATGGGTTGGGGTGACCAACCTCTAACAGCTAATTCACCATTCGGTCTGAGCAATAAACCTGGCTGGCTGATGAGTTTTTCCATTTTTTCCCTCTTCGTTAAATTTTTTCTAAAGCCTGTGAAAGATCATCCAATAAATCTTCTACATTTTCAATGCCGACAGAAAGCCGAACCAGTCCATCGGTGATACCGGCTTTGAGACGATCCTCACGGGGCACATTTACATGGCTCATGCTGGCAGGGTGCTGAATAAGTGAATCTACATTTCCAAGCGTGGGTACCAATGCGAAAAGTTTGACATGATTCATGAAATTGATGCCTGCCTGATATCCACCTTTAAGTTCACATGCCAGCATGCCACCAAAAGCAAACATTTGACGTTTTGCTATGTCATGGCCAGGGTGATCCGCTAAGCCCGGATAAAATACACGTTCAATTTTTGGATGATCCTGTAACCAATGAGCGATGGATTTGGCATTTTCGCAATGACGTACCATTCTCAATTCATAGGTTTTCAAACCCAGATGGGTCAACCAGGCATCAAAGGGAGAAGGAGAACCTCCATACAGTTTGAGTTGATTCCAGAGTCGTTCTTTTACCCAATCCAGATGCCTGCTCAGGACAACGCCACCAATGACGGTGCCATGGCCACAAAGATATTTAGTGGTGGAATGCAGCACAATATCCGCTCCCAGGTTGAAGGGTCGCTGGCAGTAGGGACTGGCAAAGGTATTATCGACCAACAGCCAGGCATTGTTTTGATGGGCGATTTGAGCAACCGCCTGCAAATCAACCAGGGAAAGGTTAGGATTGGTGGGTGTTTCAGCGTAAGCCAACCGGGCATCTGGATGAGCTTGAAATGCCTGTTCCCATTCGGAGACATCGCCAGATTTTAACCAGACGACCTGGATTTTGTTTTCATTTGCTAAATGGTGAAGCAAGGAGTAGGTAGCTCCGTATAAATTCTGATGCGCAATCAATTTATCACCGCTTTTCAGACAGCCCAATACAGAAGCTGTGACAGCAGCCATCCCGGATGAGAATAAATGCCCATCCAATGGTGTTCCTGTTTCTGAGATGACATCTGATGGCAAATCGATGGCTTCCAGTGCTGCTATCTTGCTGACGACCTGGCGTTGATTAGGATTTTCAATGCGGGTGTAATAGTATCCGGGATGTTGATTTTGAAAAATGGACGCCCCTGTTTCCACATCCGGAAAACGAAAGGCAGAAGTTTGATAAATGGGGGAAATGTGTGCTCCCAGGTCGTTGGATTCCTCAGCGTGATGTGTGACTAGGGTTGAAATACCCGGTTTACGGCGTGTCATATTGACCTCCGGCAATTGTAGATGACTTGATTATACAACCAGTGGCTGTGAAATGTCTCAGCGCTTATCAGAGGTATTGGTTTATCGGGTAAAAATCTTGAGGGGGTGACCTGCGTTAAAGTAAGTCAGTACCCGATCACCTGGTTGAAATATCTCAGTATGCAATTTAAACACATGCACGATCGCACCCGAATCGAGTTCAACCCGGTAGAAATTGAATGCCCCGCGAAAGAAGCGATTGATAATTCTTCCATTACCCTGTTGATTTAGCTCAAAATCGATATCGTCCGCGCGAATGGCGATTTCTATATCAGTTCCTGGAGAATAATCATTTTGCTGATCCAGTAACCCTAATTCAGTTTGAAAACCGCTCGGCATTGATTTTCCGCGCACGAAATCACTATCTCCCATGAAGGCTGCCACAAAACGACTACCGCTGTCATGGAAAATGGTTTCCGGGGACCCGATTTGCTCCAATTTTCCCTGGTTGAATACTGCCAGCCGGTCGCCCATGAAGAGTGCCTCTTCCTGATCGTGGGTGACAAAAATGACGGTTGATTGAGAAGCTTTGAGAATATTGCGAATCTGTTCGCGCACTTCCAGGCGTAGGTGCGCATCCAGACTGCTGAAAGGTTCGTCCATTAACAGCAAGGCAGGTTTCGGCGCAAGCGCGCGTGCCAGGGCAACCCGTTGGCGTTCTCCACCGCTGAGGATATGCGGAAAACGCTTTGCCAATGGTTCCAGACCCACCAGTTCCAGCAATTCTGACACGCGATCTTTCTTTTCTGCTTTGGTGAAACCTTTCAGACCAAAAGCAATATTGTCAAAAACGGATAAATGTGGGAATAAGGCATGATCCTGAAAGACCATGCCGATGTTTCGTTTTTCAGGTGGGATAAATGTGCGCGTGTTACTGATGATGTGTTGATCCAGGCGGATAACACCCTGATCGGGTCTTTCTAAGCCTGCGATCAAACGCAAGGTGGTGGTTTTTCCACAGCCACTGGGTCCAACAAAGGAGAGGATTTCATACGCTTGCATGGAGAATTTTATGTCATTCACAGCAGGGTATTGGTTTCCTGAGAAATGTTTGCTGAGATGTTCAATTTCCAGTTTCATTGTCTAAAAATGGTCTCCCTCCGTAAAAGAAAATAGAGTGGGATGATGGATATAACTACCAATAACAAAGATGCTGGTGCAGCTTGCAAATAAAAACCTTCTTCAGTCCAGATCCAGACCCGCACAGCCAGGGTTTCAAATCCAGCCGGGCGTAATAAAAGTGTGGCGGGTAATTCTTTGAGTGAACTAAGAAAAACCAGCGCACTGCCTGCCAATAAGCCGGGAAGAATGAGTGGCAAAGTCACCTGCACAAAGGTTTGAAGTGCATTCCTTTTTAGCAGCCGGGATGCTTCTTCCAGGTTGGGTGATAACTGGTGCATGGCTGATTCGCTGGATCGTACTGCCTGAGGGATATATCGAACAACATATGCCATCACAACGACCAGTGGTGTGGCATATAGAAAGGGCAGGAAGCGATTGACCAGCAACACCAGACTCAATGCCACAACCACACCCGGGATGGCATACCCTACCTGTGATATTCGTGAAAACAATCGGGATACTTTCCCGGGGTAACGCACCACATAAATGGCGATGGGTATGGAAAAAAGCACTGCCAGTATCGCAGCGAATCCGGAGCTCCAGACACTGTTAAAAATAAAACTCAGCAAACCTTTGGAACCGATCTGCATCCCGGAAATGGTTTGTTGATCCAGAATACCCTGTGCACTCCAAAATAACAATAAACCGACAGGAATGATAAAACTCACCAAAACCGTAAATAATAACGCCAAAAATCCCCAGATCCGACGTTTTCCGAGATGGATGAGGGTAGTAGGACGCCAGTGGGATCCAATTTGTGTGAATTGTGACTGACCCTGGATGCGAAATTCTCCATACAAAATCACCAATGCCAGCAGAATTAATACGCCACTTAGAATAGAAGCAGCGGATCGATCATAGCGACCAGCGAGTTGCACAAAGATCGCGGAGGAAAATGTTTCAAATCGTAACAAAGCAACCGTACCATATTCTGCCAGAATATCGAGCGAAACCAGTAAAGCACCCGCGGTGATACCCGGACGAATGGCAGGGATGGTCACCTGCCAGAATGTTTGCCAGGATGTGCGTCCCAACATACGGGCTGCTTCATCAAAAGAGGCATTCAGCGATCGAAATGCTGCTCCGCTCAAGAGAAATACATAAGGAAAGGAAAAAATAACCAAAACAAAAGCTGCACCCCAAAACCCGGTTGGATTCGGCAAGGGAAGCGATGCAAAATTGGTCCCTTCCAGCCATTGAGATATCAATCCCCCATGGGGACGCAAGAGCGCCAGATGGATGATAGCACCTATATAAGGAGGAATGGCAAGCGGTAAAGCCAGAAGCCAGCGAAAGATTTTTCGCCCAGGTACATCTGTACGTTCGGTTAACCATGCCATACTGACACCCAGAAGAGTCGTTCCGGAGGTGACCGCAAGTACCAACCATAATGTGTTGCTGAATAATTTAATCAGGCGTGTCTGAATGATCCTTTGCCAAAGTTCAGGGTCGCCTGTCAGCGCACGAATCAGAATGTATATGACCGGAACGACTGCCAACAAAGCTACCCATCCCGCCAGAAAGGCTATTTTGGGGATGGGTTTATTCTGCCGCCTGTTGGTTGAACGTAATGCTTCCGTCCTGAACATTTATGGAAGGTTTGCCATGTCGATCAGGACAAAGGTCGCATCAAAGTTTTCGACGACCTGAGCCAGTTCAATATTTGCCATCTTCAGCCCATCTGTGGGTACCAGGTCCGGGTGAAGCGCAATACCCGGTAAAAGGGGATATTCATAATTTCCTTCAGCAAAAATCTTCTGGCCTTCCGCGGAAACCAGAAAGTCAAGAAAATCTCTGGCAGCATCTGGATTTCTGGATCCATTGATAATGGCAGCCGTCGTCGCATTGGATATGATTCCCATTTCACCGGATGCCTGATCGGGATAAATGATGCCGACATTACTACCTTCCCCCAGCTGCAGATAATAGTAATAGTGATTAACCAGACCTAACTTAAATTCACCGGCTCCTACTGCTTTACGGACATCACTGTGGCCTCCAAAGAAAGTTACTTCATTTTCCATTAAACCTTTCAACCAGGCTTCTGTTTGATCCTGCCCCACCAGTTGGATCATACTGGCAATCTGTGCCTGCATGGAAGCATTGGTAGAACCAGCGGCGGCAATTTGTCCTTTCCATCTCGGATCGGTCAGATCAAACATTGAATGAGGTAGTTCATCCTGGCTGACCAGATCTTTATTGTACATAATGACGCGCATACGCTGGGTTAATCCAACCCAGGAGGCATCATACGCTTTATAAGCATCCGGTAAATTCTGATAGCCAGCAGGTTCGTAGGGTTGGAAAATTCCTTCCTGGCTGAGGGCATGGGCTGTAAAAACTTCTGTAGTAATGAATACGTCTGCCTGGGGATTGGCTTTTTCTTCCAATAATGTGTTTGCCATCTGACTATTGCTGCCAGACTTTAATAACACTTCTATTTGCGGGTTTTTTGCCTGGTAAGCTGCCAACACAGGTTGGATCAATGGTTCGGATCTACCGGAATAAATGATCAATTTTCCGGATAATATATTTCCATTCTGATTGGACGAGATTGGATCTGGTTGGGAGGTAGAGCCAGCACAGGCCGATAATATCAGGGTGAGGGTAGCCAATACGGGCAAGAGTTTATGAAGCATGGTTGATCTCCTTGTCATTGATTGAAAATTTTTTAAAAAATTTGTTACGCCTCTGCGGTAGATAATCGCACGAAAATAGCATGGCTGATCCAGGGAGCCAACTGCAGGATGGGAAAGCCTTCTGGTCGGATCAGGCAGGTACCGTTGCTCTGAACCGCCAGGATTTGAAGTTTGGAACCCACCATCACGCCGCTGTGATTCAAAAATCGTCTTTCGGTCTCAGCCGTGTGTATGGATGTTACGACGACCTCCTCACCCGCATTGCTCATGGACAAAGGTGCATCCAGAACAGGTTTATCCGGTTGGGCTATAGGATTGGAAGGAATGGGTTTGCCCAGGGGAGAGGTTTTTGGGGTTCCCAGGAAAGATGATAATTTTTCAACCATTTCGTCAGAAACAATATGTTCGAGTTGACAGGCAATGGCATCTGCTTCGAGGGGTGGATACCCAAGATGTTCCACCAGGAATACTTCCCACATGCGGCGGTTACGCAATAGACGGGCAGCTTCACGCCGGCCAGTTGGGGATAATTCAACACCTTTATATGGGGTGTAACAAATTAAATTGGTTTCTTCCAATTTCTTGATCATCTGATTGGCGGAAACTGGTTGGACCTTCAAGCGCTCTGCCAGGTGATTCACCGGAACCGGATTGATGCCATCTTCATTGGCTTGCGCAATTACTACCAGATACATTTCCTGACTGTCGTTCATGTTATTGTTTACCTTATAAATATTTATAAAAAGTTATGTTATTCCATATAATAACAATGAAATAAGATATTGTAAATAGAATTAATCATTATTCCAAAATTACATTCATCCATTAATAAAGTTTTACCGGTAAATATCTTTTATTGCATATCTGAATCAGTCGCAATCTGTTGATTTCTTGACGTTCTGACCTCGATGCGGTATCCTTTAGGCGTCCGGGTGGGGCCGGCGCGGCAGAAACCTTCGAACTTCGTCAGGTCCGAGAGGAAGCAGCGATAAGGAGGTACCTCTGGGTGCCGCCGGGAACCCTGCCTGGACATTTTTATTGAAGGTTAGCCAGATCATGAGTGAAAAACCACCCATTTGTAATTATGAAGGCTCCGATTACCAAACCAGCTTCTGGGATCAGGCGGATCGCGCCTATGAAGATGCTGTAGAAGCGGTGGCATTAAAGCGTTTACTCCCCAGCAATGGAAAATTATTATTGGAATTAGGTGCCGGTGCAGGACGCAACACGCCGCGTTATGCTGGCTATGAACGGGTGGTTCTGCTGGATTACTCAAAAACTCAACTGCAACAGGCTCAATCACGATTGGGGACTGGGGACAAATATGTCTATGTCGCCGCGGATGTGTATCGTCTACCTTTTGTGGCTGGTTTATTCGATGGCGCTACGATGATCCGGACCATCCATCACATGGCAGATGCCCCAAAAGCGCTGCAACAGGTGCGATCGGTGTTACAGGAAAATGCAGTTTTTATCCTGGAATACGCCAATAAACAGAATCTAAAAGCAATTCTGCGATATTGGTTGGGAAAACAAAACTGGAATCCCTTTTCAGCGGAACCGGTAGAGTTTGCTGCTTTGAATTTTGATTTTCATCCACGGTCTATCAAAAGATGGTTAAAAGACAATGGATTTGAAATCCAACGACAGTTGACCGTGTCTCATTATCGCATGGGTTTATTTAAAAAGATCATTCCGCTGAAAATGCTGGTGTGGATGGACAGCGTAGCACAATTAACAGGTGATGCCTGGCAACTCAGTCCGAGTGTGTTCAGCCGCAATCTCGCGGTTGGGGCTAGTGAGACTGCCCAACCAGGGTCATTTTTCAAATGCCCACAGTGTAATACGGCTCTGAAGGACACACCTCCGCTATTGAAATGCCAGAAGTGTGGTCAGGAATACCCTGTTGATAAAGGTATTTATGATTTTCGTGTGGATGAATTAAACTAATTAGTTTGTTTGTGTTTGATCCAATTTTTCAACCACCCAGAAATGTGATAACCCCAACACCTGAAAAGGTGTTTTTTCTAAGAATTGCAGAAACCCGCGTAAGATTTTTCCCAGACGGGGATGACGCACAATGATATTGTCATAGGCACCAAAGACAATCGAACGCTGAATAAATTTTACCGGTAAGTCTTTGAATAGCTGTTTCAGTTGGCTTTTGGTGTATGCACGTACATGTGGGGCTAATTTGTTGCGCCAGGGGGTGGGCAGGTAATTGACCAGAGGAATGTTGCCAAAACGGTAATTCCCGTTCCAATAGATGCCGTGGGTTTCAAAGGGGTAGCCACGGTTGGGGCAGAAGATTAAAATGCGACCACCAGGTTTTACTGCGCGCACCATTTCCTGCACAGATTTACGATCATCCTGCACATGTTCCAGCACTTCATTGCTGAGGATCAGATCAAAGTTGTTCGCAGGAAAAGGCAGGTGCTCCCCAACGCCGCAGACTACCTGATCCACATGCTGATGCGCTTCCAGGGTGCGTTCGCGTTCCACATCCAATCCGACCGCTTGTTGAGCATCCTGTGCCAGGCGAGACAAATATGCCCCTAATCCAACACCGATTTCGAAAACCTTGCCGTGGACGCGTTCGCCGGCAGCCTGTCGAATCATCTGCATACGGCGATCCTGGCCAGTGCGCCAGACATAAGAGGGTTCTCCGCGCAAAGCTGCTTTTTCTGAATGTGTATTGCTCATGGTTGTTGATTTTTCTCCACGTTTATTTTGACCCCAATACTATCATAGCCGCTTCTGTATGAGAAGTTGACTGGTTTGATTAATTCAGGGATGGTTTTTGTGCCCAATGGATGGCAACCGTATTGAACATGGCACGTTGAAACAGGATTTTTTGGAAGCCAGCGCGTGCCAGAAAGACGACCAATTCCTCTGCGGATAAGAATTTGTCGGTCGTGGTGGGCAGATAGACGTACGCATCCCGGTCTCCAGTCAGCATTTTACCTAAAAAGGGGATGACTTGATGAGTATGAAAATTGATAAATGGGCTGAGAATGGATTTTTTGGGTCGGGTGGTATCCAGAGAGACAAAGATTCCGCCTGGCTTAAGGACACGCCATTGTTCCTGTAATGCCAGCGAGAGATCAACAACATTTCTTAGGAGAAATCCTGATACTACTGCATCAAAGCTATGATCTGCATATGGAATTTTCAGCGCATCCGCTGCAGTGAACTCAACTTTGGGGCCAGAACGTTTCTTACCCGCTTGCATCATGCCCAGGGTAAAATCGGCGGCATAAATTCGGCGACCAGGAAATTGTTTGATCGCTTCCTGAGCCAGATCACCGGTGCCAGCCCCTAAATCCAGAAGGGTTCCACCAGATGGGAGCTTCGATCGCTGGATCACGATCTTACGCAGGCGCACATCCATGCCGCCGGTCATCAACCGGTTCATTAAATCATAGCGTGGCGCAATCCGTGTGAACATGGATTGTACCGATTGCGCTCGTTTTTGTAATTCGCTATTCACTGGATCGTTCATAAGGCACCCATGCCAGCACAGTAGTGCCCAGACCCGGTTCAGAAGTAAATTCCACGTCGCCACCTACATTACGGGCGCGCGTTTGGATATTTGCAAGGCCGTGGCCAATACTCATTTTTTTAACTTCATAATCGAATCCACGGCCATCATCGCTGACTTCTAAAAGGACCCGTTGCGGTGTTTTCCAAAGGGTTACATCCACGCTATGAGCATGGGCATGTTTGGCAATATTTGCCATGGCTTCCTGACAGATGTGAAAAAGAGCAACCGCATTGGCTTCGGTAAGATCTTTGAAACCATCGCTGGGTCCCTGTAAGTTGATTTCCAGCAGGGTGTTGGCTCGTAATTCAGTCGTCAGACGTTGGATGCCATTCATCAGGCTTTCATCATGCAGCTGGCGTGGACGTAAATCGAGGATATATGAACGAATATCGCGGATGGCGCTGTTGAGATCAGCAATTGATTGTTCGATACGCTGGCGGGCTACATCGGGTTCTTCATTCAGCAGCAGTCGGGCATGTTCGAGGGTAAGCCCCACGGCATAAATGGATTGGATAATGCCATCATGCAGGTCCATCCCGATGCGTTCACGTTCTTCAAGAATCGCCAATCGGCGACCCTGTAAGTTAAGCTGCATATTCTCAATTCCGGTACCCACCCAGGAGCTGATGGCTGCCAGAAATTGGACTTCCAATTCATCCAAAGGTTGTGGATGGCATGTGCCTACACATAGCACCCCTAAAATACCACGACGGCCATGCAAAGGCAAGAGCGCCAGCTGTCGAAATTGTTTTTCGTAAATGACCGGGTCGAGTTCATTGTTTTCATCATCGAAAGGCAAATCCAGCAAACGTGGAAACCCATCTTTGGCAGTAACCCCAACAAAGCCCTCACCCAATTTGAAATAATCGGTCTGCCAGATGGTATCGACAATTTCACCGCGATGCATGGCGCGTTTCAGGCTGCGGCGGTCCTCCTGCATCAGGAAGAATTCTCCCACTTCTAATTGCAGATAGTCCATGATCTGGTTGAGGGCTTTTTCCAGAATCTCATCGATGTCAGACGAGGTAGCCAGTGTGGATGAAAGTTCGTTGAGCAGTGCCAGGTTTTCATTTCTGCGGGTGAGGATACGGTCACGCTGAACCAATCCACGATACATTTTGGCGTTTGAGATGGCTACGGCTGCGTAGGCTGCCAGCATTTCGATCAGTAATTGATCTTCGGGCGTAAATTCCGGTCCATCCAATTTATTGGTTAAGTAAATTTGTCCCAGGTTGCGATCACCCAACACGATGGGAACCCCCAGAAAGGAATTCATAGGGGGGTGCCCCTGGGGGAAACCGCTACTGCGTGGATCTTTGGTCAGGTCAGCCAGGCGAATGCTTTCACGTTTGTTCATCAAAGCGCCGATCAATCCCAATCCCAATGGGGGATGGGGCATGGCTTCGATTTCTGCTTCATTCATGCCAATCGGGATAAATTGCTCCACCCGTCCCTGTTCATTGTTGACACCCAGAGCGGCATATTGCGCGCCAGCCTGCTCACAGGCGAGAATGGCGATGCGTTCCAATAAAGATTCCAGGGAAATATCCTGGATCATTTCTAAACTGGCTTTATGGAGAGCCAGTAAGCGTTCCTGTAGTTGTTCTCTGGTTAATTCAATCGTACTCATTTTGGTTAACACATATCTTTCCTGGATTATTTTACTTGATTTTGACCGATTTTGTACACTTTATGCAGGGTTAGCGGTTTTCGGGGTGATGCGTCACGATGGAAATGGATGACGTTATAATTCACTTAATCGTTAAGCACGATAATTTGTATTCATTTATGAAGAAAAGAGATCTTGCTTGATTAATAGAAAATTTGAAGGAAATCTGTGGATCATCACTGGTGAGATTGGAGCGGGTAAAACAGCCTTATGCGCTAACTTGATCAAAGCTTTTGAGGATCTTGGCTGGCAGATCTCTGGATTACGTTCACCTGCTATTATGGAAGCGGGTAAAAAAACGGGCATTGCTGTTGAAAATCTTTCCACCAAGGAAATACGCCAACTGGCTGTGCACGATTACAAACCGGTTGGACTGGAAGATGATCCGATCCATTGGACATTTGATCCACAGGTGCTGGCATGGGGAAATCAGGTCTTTGTTCAAGCGGTCCCGACCGACTTATTGGTGGTGGATGAGATTGGACCATTGGAAATGAAACGCGAACAGGGTTGGGTAAATGCCTTGCGTGCCCTCGATTCCAGGCAATACCGGCAGGCGATCCTGGTGATGCGTCCCAAATTGCTTGCAATGGCTCAATCCCGCTGGCAATGGGCAAGTACGATTGAGATTGAAACGGTGGGGCAAGTGCCTGCCATCTCGGATGAATTAATGCGGGAGTGGATATCCAGGATTTAAAGAATTAGATGAAACGAAAAGTATTGGGCGGTTATAATGAACGCTGAATTCATCAAAGGATAATCATCAATAAGTATGGCTGTATTGACCGTCAGTAACCTGGGTAAATCATTTGGCGCTGTTGAAATTTTTTCAGAGCTTTCATTCAGTGTATCCAAAAACGCACGAATTGGTCTGGTTGGTCCCAATGGCGTTGGGAAGACCACGTTATTGCGGATTCTGGTGGGAGAAGAAAACGTTTCCGAGGGTCAGGTTCAAATTTCCCGAGGGATTCGGGTTGGTTATCTTCCCCAACGTGCTCAACTTCATTCGGAACGCACATTATGGCAGGAGTGTTTGCATGTTTTTGATGATCTGCTACGTCTGCAGAAAGAATTGAAAGCGCTGGAAGAAGAAATGAGCCGCTCGCAGGAGAATACTGCAGAAATTATGGATGCCTACGGTAAATTACAACAAACCTTTGAATACCTGGGGGGTTATGATTTTGAAACACGCATCCACCAGATGCTGAGTGGCCTGGGGTTTTCACCGGAAGATGAAGTGCGCCCAGTGCAGCAGCTTTCGGGTGGGCAACGAACCCGTGCCTATCTGACAAAGATTCTATTGGAAGCGCCGGACGTGCTATTGCTGGATGAACCAACCAATCATCTGGATATTGCTGCGGTAGAGTGGCTCGAATCTTTCCTTAAAGACTGGACTGGGGCGATCATCATCGTTTCGCACGACCGTTATTTTCTGGATCAGGTAGCCACCACGATTTATGAAATGACCCCGGCATTGGAAACGTATCGCGGCAATTACAGTGCCTATCTGGTGCAGCGAACCGAACGGTATACCAGACGGCTGGCGGAATATGAAGCCCAACAGGAATTCATCCAGAAAGAAGAAGATTATATCCGGCGAAATATTGCCGGGCAGAACACCCGTCAGGCGAAGGGACGCCGCAGACGCCTGGAACGGATGCTGGAAGAATCGAAAATCACACCACCTCCGACAGCGCGTCGTAAAATGCATATGCAACTGGATACCGGTGGACGTTCGGGGGAACTGGTTCTTCGTACCCATGATTTGCAGGTAGGCTATGAGGATGAAGGCAGACCTTTGTTCAGCACACCAGATCTGGTATTAAAACGCAGGGAATGCGCAGCCATCATTGGCCCGAATGGAGCGGGAAAAACTACCTTCCTCAAGACCATTCTGGAACAAATACCGGCTTATCATGGTGAGGTGACGCTGGGTGCCAGCTTGAAAATTGGATATTTTGCTCAGGCACATGAAGGTTTAATCCCAGAACGCAGTCTGATGGATGAAATCAGCGCAGTGGTGCCGCAATGGTTGCCTGCCCAGATTCGGGATTATCTGGCGAAATTTCTTTTCATCGGAGAGGATGTTTTCAAGACCGTCGAATTATTATCCGGTGGAGAACGTGGTCGCCTGGCGCTGTCCATCCTGGCATTGCAGGGAGCTAATTTATTGTTACTGGACGAACCCACCAACCATCTGGATTTACCATCGCAAGAGATCCTGCAGACAATGCTGGCTGAGTTCAACGGCACCATTCTGCTGGTTTCGCACGACCGCTTTCTGATTGACGCGCTGGCGACCCAAATCTGGGAGGTAGTTCCGGGCCAATCGATGCTGCGGATTTTTGAGGGCAGTTACAGTGAATATAAAGCCTGGCTGCAAAATGAAACAATCAGAGATAATGAAAAAGTCGAGGAAGAACCGCAGAAAGTAGCGATAAAATCTGTTCAATCGGCAGGTAGCTCGGGACTTTCGAAAAATGAATTGCAACGATTGCAGAAACGCATGTTGCGTCTCGAAGAGGAAATCTCACAACTGGAAGCCAATCTGGCAGAATTAGAAATGCAATTGCAGAATCCACCGGATGACGCTAAGAAAGTCGTTCAATTAGGGAAGAAATACAGCGAAGTGCAATCAGCGCTGTCACAAAACATGCAATTATGGGAAGAACTGGCTTTACAGCTGGATCGGGTCTGATCATAAATCAGTGTTTTCCAGTTCACATGCTGACATGAATAGGGATCATGTATGTTAAGGCTCCAATTAATGCATCCAGATCAGAAGCCTGGTTGTAAGCTTGCATCGAGATGCGTAGAAAATGCCTTTGATTCCAGTCGATCGTGGGGATTTCAATCCGGAATTGATCATATAGCTGAGATTTAAACAATTCAAGATTCTGCATGTGCGGGATTTCAATACAGGCCATCTGCTGGTATTGATTTTCATGCTGGTAGAGAACCGGATAACCGTTTAAAGCTGAAAATTTTGGCAGGTATTCCTTGATCAGAGCATGACAATCCTGCTGTACCTGCTGCCAATGATGCTCCTGTTGAAACTGGATGGCGGCTGGCACACTCAGAAAAGCCGCCGGGTCATGCGTACCGGTCCAGGTGAGCAAATCCAGGAAGCGAGAACCCAGGGATTTGGCGGGATCAGTTTGATATCCCCAGCTGAGGACCAGCGGTTCAATCAAATCCTGTACAGCGGGAGCCGCATACAGAAATCCAGCCCCTTTGGGGGAGAGCAACCACTTATGGCAATTCCCGGTGTAAAAATCAGCACCGAGTTGATCCAGGTTAAGGGGAATTTGCCCAGGTGCATGCGCGCCATCGATCAATGACAGAATGCCATGTTCACGGGCACGCTGGCAAATGGCTTCCACCGGAAGACGCAAGGCCGTGGGAGAGGTGATGTGACTGAGAAAAATCAATTTCGTCCGGCTGGTAACACCTTCCCAGAAAAGCTCCAGCATCTCATCCTCTGATTGGGCTGGATATGGGAGAGGTTGGCGTATATAAGTGGCACCATTTTTTGAGCAAAGGAATTCCCAGGTGTAATCGCAGGCTCCATACTCATGATCGCTGGTCAGAATCTCATCCCCGGGTTGCAGGCTCAGAGAACGGGCAATCAAATTGACCCCGTAGGTAGCGTTGGTTACAAATACCAGATTGGATGGGAATGTCCCCAGAAATTCTGCCAGAGGTTGGATCGCCTGGCAGATGAGGTCATGATACTGCCTGCCCAGAAACAGCACTGGTTGTTTCTCCAGCTTGCGTTGCCAGTTTTGGTATTGCTGGAAGACCGGTTTAGGACAGGCACCGAAGGAGCCGTGGTTGAGAAAGATGATGTCTGGGTCGAGAAGGAAGTGGGAAGATAAATTTTGATCAGGCATAGAATTTGTAAAGAATTGTGAAAAGTTTTAGATTGACTGAATTTTTTAAATTACTATACTATAAGTGTGAGGATTTCATCCTTATTGGTCAATGCAAACGTTTTTTTAATTGTATCCACAGAAAAACCAATCTGTTGCTGAAATGGTTGATTATTTCAATAATGGAGGTTTTTCGGTTAATCGTTCCGATTTTTTACCTTTAGAAAGGGAGGTGCGCTGAAAAAAAATAATTGTCTCAGTAGGATAGGGATTGAAAATCAAATTATTTTTGAGGGAGAAAATAACATGAAAAGTAGTTTATTTAAAATATTTGCAGTATTGATGGTGTTGGCGATGGTGGTTTCACCTGCCAGCGCAAAAGAAATTCCAGGTGATTTGCTTGATGGTAATCCTCCAACCAGGACGCCTATTGAATTACCACAGGAAATCATTGATGAATTTCGGGACGGTATAACAATTGAAGAATTCTTAATTCGCAATCAGGGTCCCATTCCGAATGCACTCTTACAATACGCTGATCTACAAGTGACTGTGGTTGTCCAACTGGAAAAGCCTTCTCTGATTGAGTATATGAAACAGATTAAATCTTCTCCGGAGCGTATGGCAGCCAGTGCACAATCATCCTATGTACAGGCCTTGATGACATCCCAGAAACCGTTTATCACTGAAGTTGAAAAATTAGGTGGAAATGTAATGGGACAATACACGAAAACCATCAATGGATTTATGGCCCGTGTACCAGCCAAAGAATTAAATGCAATTCGGGCATTACCAGGAGTGAAAGAAGTACGACGAGCACCACAACATGAAATTACCCTTTCCAATAGTGTTCCATTGATTAATGCAGATGATGTCTGGGAGATGTCGCCAATTCCGTATTTCGGTGGTGGTGTTACTATCGCAGTGATCGATACAGGAATTGATTATACACATGCCATGTTTGGTGGAAATGGAAATCCAAGTCAATATGCTGCGAATGACCCAAATGTAATTGAGGGAAATACATTCCCAACTGCTAAAGTAATTGGTGGATATGACTTTGCTGGTACAGACTATAATGCCAGTGATCCTGCGAATTCCATTCCAGTACCAGATCCGGATCCATTGGATGAAGGTGGTCATGGAACTCACGTCGCCTCAACCGCAGCGGGAATTGATGCTGGGTTTGGCAACGGTGTTGCTCCTGAAGCAGCTTTATATGCTTTAAAGGTGTTTGGTGCAGCCGGATCAACCAATCTTGTGATGGACGCGATCGAGTGGGCAATGGATCCCAATGGCGATGGAAATATTTCTGATCATGTCGATGTCATTAATATGTCACTTGGGTCAAGCTTTGGGCCAAATGATGTAAATGATCCGGAATTAATTGTCCTGGAAGCAGCTTCTCAGGCAGGTGTTTTTGTTGTGGCTTCAGCAGGCAACGCAGGCAATAATTCCTACATTGTTGGTTCTCCTTCTGTGAGTGATTCTGCAATATCGGTGGCAGCATCATCAACTGGCTTTACTACTTCGCCATATCTTAGTTATGTTGTGGATACAGTCGAATCTAAGATTCCATATACAGAATCAGGCAATCCATTTGAGACAGCCATCACAGCAGAACTGGTTGATGTTGCTACATTAGAACCATCTGGTCTATTCTGTACTGCAAATGTTGGTTCAGTCCCTGCAGATGCTTTACTGGGAAAAATTGCTTTGATTAGCAGAGGTACTTGTTCATTTGCTGAAAAAATTAATAATGCAGAAGCATTTGGTGCAGTCGCTGCAATTATCTACAACAACACCACCGGCATTATTTCGATGCTTACAACCGGATCAACGTTACCGGCTGGATCAATTTTACAAAGTGATGGCACTTTATTGAAGACTTTGACACCTATTACAATCACTGTTGGTCCAGATTCCAATGTAACCACTTTTGTCTCCCCTGACCCAGTTGATACAATAGGATCATTTTCATCAAGAGGACCTAGAGGGTTTGACTCCAAATTAAAACCAGAAATTGCAGCACCAGGTGTTGCAATATTTGCTGCCAACATGGGGTCAGGAAATTTGGGTATTTCAATGTCAGGAACTTCCATGGCGGCTCCACATGTGGCTGGCGTGGCAGCTCTCATTAAACAGGCTCATCCTGGATGGACAAACGAGCAGGTCAAAGCAGCGATTATGAATACAGCGGTAGATCTGGCAGACCCTGTTAGTGCTGAAGTACCCAGGCAAGGTGCTGGTCGTGTCGATGCTTACGCGGCTGTTAATACCCCTGTTGTTGCAGTTGGGGATCCGAAATTGGTGTCCTTAAGTTGGGGTGTGATTGAAGTGACCGAAGCAACCTATTCTGACGTCAAAACGATTACCCTTCACAACTTCACCGGTGCAGATATAACGATGGATGTTGACACGATGTTCACATCTGCAAGCGATGGGGCTTCATTGACTCCATCAGATTTGCAAGTGGTGGTACCTGCACAAGGTTCCATTACAGTTGATGTTACCCTGATTTTAGATCCAACATTATTGCCTTTGAATTTTGGTAACCCATACAATACTCCACTCGAAGAATATTATGGATTTGTGACGTTCACCGGAACTGAAGATTATTTACGCGTACCTTTCTACTTTGTTCCACGACCATATACTGAATTAACAGAGGTTGAATCGGTAACTTCATTTGATATTCAAAATGAATATGGGTCCGTTGAATTGACACAAAGTGGTCCACAAGCTTCCAACCTTTATGCTTATCCAGTCTTTCTCATTGATGAGAATGAGGATGAAATTTTGGATGAAGGTGATTTAAGATATGTTGGCATGGAATATTCAGGTGGTTTAATTATCCCTGGATTCTCTATGTGGGGGCCAGTACATAACAATCAGCCATATTTTAGTGAAGTGGACTTTTATGTCGATGCAGATCAGGATGGAAATCCAGAAACAGTAAATTTCAACTTCAATTATGGCTGGTATAACAATGGTCTATTATCCGGCGCCAGCAATAACTGGTGGTATGTCATTCAGATAGATTATACTGATGGTATGGTGTATCTTGGCAGCCCATATCTACTTTATGCTGATTACAATTCAGGTTTCCAGGAATGGTATTTACCGACATCATGGAACTATGTAACCACGACTTTTGACTATGAAGTATTCAGTTATGATTGGTATGTTATGGAAGATTACGCTGGAATGGCTAGTTTCGATATTGCTAAACCTCCCTTAGGTTGGGATATATCTGATTTTGAACCAGACAACTCTCCTTTCACTCTAGACTTTTGGGTCAATGACATAGATGGTTATCTTTATAGCCAACCTCAAGGTGTCATGCTGGTAGATTATTATGGAAAACCAGGGGTTGGACAAGCTTATTACTGGGATATTGATCCAAGGTTTATTACGCGGTTCCCATTGATATTCAAGTAAAATTTCACTAATTATCTGAGTAAAAAAACGATCAGCAAGAGCTGATCGTTTTTTTACTCTATCTTCGGCCAATCCAGCAGTAGTGTCTCCAGCAGGAGACGACTATTCAGATTTGCATCTAATTGGGTTAAGGAGTTTTCCAGTTTAAGGAGCTGCTGATAAATCACTGGTTCAGTCAATTTTTCTGCTGTCTTCTGGCTGAAAGCTTTGAAATTCAGAAAGGTCAGCGGCATTTCTGAACCATTGGCACAGATATAAAAATCGCGCCAGAGGGAGAGCCAGGTTTGCAGCAGTAAGGCAATACTCTCACGGGTTACATTCTTGCGTTTGAGGTCGGCAATTTTTTCAGCGTAATCAAAGCGTTCCACCAGTGAACTGCCTAACAGATCAAAGACATCCTGCACGAGTTGATGCAGTTTCTCCAGTTGATCCGGGTCCTGATGATAGCGCACAGCCTGCCCAATCTTTCCGGAGGTTAAATGCGCCAGTTCATTTGCCATCTCGGCTGAAATCTGCCAGTGTTTTTGGAGTGCTGCTGTGCAGTGGTCGACTGAGAGAGGACGTAACCGTAAGATCTCGCAGCGTGAGACTATGGTGGGAAGCAAGTTTTCCACTGAATCGGCTGTGAGAATCAGGATCACCTTGGGAGGCGCTTCTTCCAGGGTTTTCAGCAGGGCATTCTGGGCATTGGGTGTGGCTTCCTGAAAATTGAGCAATAAGGCAATCCGATATCTGGTTTCGTAAGGAGCCAGGGATAAGCTGCCCTGCAGTTCACGAATTTGCTCCACTTTGATCGTACGAGCATCATCCAGACTCCTCGTGATGGTCAGGTCGGCCTGCTGCATTTTGGCGATCTGTTTACACAGACGGCATTCCCCGCAGGGTTCGCCGGGAGTTGGTGGTTGAGTGCAGTTGAGTGCCTGAGCAAAACGAATCGCCAGGCTGCGCCGGCCAATGCCAGGTGCCCCACTCAGCAGGTATGCATGCCGCACATTGTTCTGCGTGATGTGTTTCTGTAAAATCTGAGCAGCCCATTCGTGGCCGTGAATCATCCATTCCATGGCTTGGATTGTAGCGTAGAAATACCAGTCTGACAACCAAAAACCGGTGGCATGCTGTCACCGGTTTTTGAAAACAACTAAAATTTGGAGATTAATTTCCCTGACTGATCGGTACAAAAACGGTTGCCGATTGGATGGTGGAATTTCCACAGGCATCTGTTACTTGATAGGTGATCGTATAGATACGACCGGTACCCAAATCGGATCGCTCTGCGCGGAGCAAGAAATGGTAATCATCCATAATGACAATATCATCTACGGTATTGCCATCATCCTCGCCATTATCGGGTTCATTGGAGGTTACTGAAATGAGTGTAACAGTTGGATTTGGATCCCAATTATCAGATACATCGACTGTCGCTACTATCTCCACATATTTATGATTGGGTGACCAGAGAGTATCTGGGGTGACACTAACTGTTACAGTAGGAGGAACCAATTCGCAAACTTCCAACCCAATGATAACGGGATCATGGTCAGATGAACGGAATGGATCCGGCGCATAAAGAGCATCCTGTGCGTCTTTCTTGTAGGACATGTCATAATCGATCAAATCAGGTTCATCGGCATTGATGTGCCATACTGTGGTACCAGTTACCATCGGTTTGAGATCTGCATTCGCCAGACCATGATCGAGGTAGCCTGTTTGTCCATCGAAGACATAAGTGTAGGCATCCTCACCGATATAACGGAAGAGCAAATCGGTGTAATCATCATCTGTACCTACTTCATCATCCGAACCTGCCAGGATGGCATCGATGGGGTCTTCCTTGTCGTAGGAGTTCAAGTCACCTATGATAAGATAATTGTTGCTGCCACTGCCAGTAGGATCCATTGCCAGCCAATCAACCATTGCTTCCGCAGCGTATTTGCGGGTCAGGTTGCAATTACCAGCGCCGTCACCCAGATCGGGATCACCAACATCAGCGCAAGAAGAGCCTTTGGATTTGAGATGATTTACTGCGACAGTGAAGATACCACCATTGGTATTGTCCTGGAAGGATTGCGCTAATGTAGGCCGGTTCTTTGAATCGTCGAAACGAATGTCAACTGAGTAATCGAGAATAGCATGGCTTCCAACGGGTGTTACGCTGGCAGGTTTGTAGATCATGGCTACTTTGATTGCATCCGTACCGATCACTCCTGTGTTCACATAAGCGTATGTTCCGTCTCCAAGGATATCATTAAGTCCTTCTACGAGATTCATTACTGCCGCGTCTTCAAAGTGATTCTCTATTTCCATCAAACCAACCACATCTGCATCCATTGTTGTGAGGGCAGCAATGATTTTCGCTTTCTGACGTGCGAATTCCTCTTCAGTATCTGCGCCGCGACATTCCATATCTAGTGAAGGACCACATATCCAATCACCTGTATCAATGGTTGTGAAGTAGTTGAGGACATTGAAACTGGCAACTTTGATATCGCCATCGACATCTTCTGGCTCTGTTGGGCGTGGATTTGTATTGGTGTAATCAGCGCCTTGAGTAAGCTGAATACGGTATTCATTGTAACCATAATCCATAATACCGGTTACGTTAGTTAAGAGATCACCACCACGGAATAAATTATCCAAAGTGAACCAATACCAATTAGGGTGGATAGCTGGATCAGGGTTTTCATAGTAACTGCCAACACGTCCATCATCAAGAAGGATGCTATTGAGTGAAAAATCTATAACAGACTGGTCATAAGCTGTTTTATCAGGTTCATACTCAGCAGTGAATGTTAGGAATCGATCAGTGGTCAACACAATTTCCCCGTAACGATCAAAGTTGAAATATTCTGAAATAACCAAATTTTGTGGAAAAGTAATCAGCATACTTTCATATTTTTCAAAAACATTGACGTCTATCACAGGCAAAGCGATGGTAGTTGGTTCTACAGACAAACCAGTGTCACAAATCCATACTTGATCACCAGAAATTTCAGTAAGACCATAATATTCGGATACTCTCCCTCGAACTCGTACATGATCCCCAGTTAAAATGGTGCCGTCCGGGTCGTAAACGAATATGCCATCAGATGTATTTGGATCACCATCGCCATTAATATCTTGAATGTAATAACCATTTTTTCCACCAGATAGAAAGTCACCCACCACAACTCCCTCGGTGGCAAGTTCGGTTCCATTAAATGGGGTTGCGGGACCACTCCCCTGAATTTCATAAATTGGAGTAAAGGGATCACCACAGGCTTCAGGCGGAGGAGTGTATGCTACATTAGCTGCTCCAGGTGTGTTGTATGCTTCCCCTAATGTAATTGACCCAGTATATCCAGGAATACCTGCCAGATCGTAGTCATTACGCACCCAGTCGCTGGCTGCATCAGTATCATATCCATCTGGAATACGGGATGCGCCACCCGGAGTATATGGTAATCCATCATAATTTGACAAAAGCACCGGTATGACGTAGGTTTTATCAAGATAATAACCATCGGTTATTGATACTCCATCAACAATTTCAGACCAAGGAGTTTCTTCAAATGTACCATCATTATTTGTGTCTACATCCATACCTAATGAACCTGAGAAATCTTTTACCAATAAAAGACTGACGGTCCCATTTTCAATTTTGTTGTCTAAAAATTCTGTCACCCAATAACCTTCAGTATTGGTTGTACCCACAGTTATTACTTCATCTATTACTCCAGCTCCAGTCGTATCTCCTTCAATTTCGAGAATAGAATATGAATATAAATCAGTATT